>Ga0136643_10011800_pt1 | contig 12986 bp, 9 predicted proteins | sample TergutLab28metaG_FD_96883 | JGI IMG/M metagenome (GOLD analysis project Ga0136643, IMG submission 96883) | Labiotermes labralis P1 segment gut microbial communities from Petit-Saut dam, French Guiana - Lab288 P1 (version 3) (version 3) | ecosystem: Host-associated > Arthropoda: Insects >...
ACCCCACTGTTTTAAAAAAAATAACAATCCCGAAACGGGGGTCAGAACCTTTGACACCAAAAACTCCAACCGGGGAAAAACCCCCCCCCCCCCCCCGAGAATGTGAAACTGCCCACAGGCTTCCGTCTACTGCCCACGTTAAGAAAGCCTGTAACCTTACCTAAACTACATCTACACGCCTCCATAGGACGATGCTTAACCACACATAAATTCAACTTTAATTCAAAAAGCAGATCTAAAAATAAGCGGGATAACTAACACCGTGGTACAGAGTCCTTCTTGGGAAGCTGACGGGTCCTAAACTAGCCAAGAAATTCCCCGCACTTTAAGGAATCCGAAGGTTCATCATCCCCGCATTCATAAAAGCGCACCACCTGTTCTTAGCCTGCGCCAGATCAATCCAGTCCATGTCCCATCCCTTCTTGAAAATGTGTTTTAATATTATCCTCCCATCTACGCCTAGGTCTTCCAAGTGGTTCTTTTCTCTCAGGTTTCCCCACCGAAACCCTTTATGCACCTCTCTTATCCCTCCTACAGGTTACATTCCCCGTCCATCTCATTCTTTTTTATTTGATTACCTGACTAATATTTAGTGAAAAGTGCGGATCACAAAACTCCTCTCTATGTAGTCTTCTCCACTCCCGTGTTACCTCGTCCCTCTTAGGCCCGAATATCTTCCTCGGCTTTGGATATTGCAATTAAGGTGACGTGGGCAATAAATCGCAACTTTTTCGTTGGAAAATATTTAGAAAAGCGACCACCTGGAAGACTAAATGGATCTAGGGCTATCGTTTGTGAATGTATGAACTGGAATAAACTGAACCATGAAAGAATCCAAAAGCGTAAAATTGTTCTAGAACCCGTCCATCTGTACTACCTTTACTATATTTAAACTCAAAGACTCGCATCGCCGCCATGTTCGTGCCTAGAACAAGCATACCCAGTGCTCAGAGGACATTTTGCATTGGTATATTGCAGTAACAAATGCATGTGCATACATCAAAGGGCAATCGTTTGTGAATGTATGAACTGGAATAAACTGAATTATGAAAGAATCCAAAAGCGTAAAGTTGTTCTAGAATCCGTCCATCTTTACTACCGTTATTACATTTAAACTCAAAGACTCGCATCGCCGCCATGTTCGTGCCTAGAACAAGCATACCCAGTGCTCAGAGGACATTTTACATTGGTATATTGCAGTAACAGATTCATGTGCATACATCAACTGTTGTTGTCCTCCAAACTACAAATATTAAACTTAAAAAACACATCACCTTCAACATAAACCGGTTACTGCGGTTTTAACAATTCTTTTAGAATCAATCGTCAATCGACGGTAGCGTTGCCATTACCTCAATAGTGCAGGCAAGCTCCATGTTTCAGTAAATTGCGATAGGGAAATATAAACATGATCCGGCGTCTCCAGGGTCACGGTTTTTCTATTTCATTTATTAACGCAATACGCCCTTTTCGTTCAGAACATATTAGCGATGACGCCGAATGCGCATCCCATACAGACCGATCACTCTGTCGAAAATCATTCTAGAAGCAGCACAAATAAATTCTGCGAGTCGTTGGTTTTCCAAGGCAGTGTGGCTGAGGACTCCGTCTTTCTTGCATACGACGCAGTGCCATGGGGTAATTGGGTCCAGACATTTCGAAGGAAAATAGTGCCTTTATCTTCTACCTTCAAGGGTTCAGAACACCGACAGAGCAAGACCTCGGACCTCTAGATCCTTGAAGATGAAAGCAGCATGCTCCTTTGAAACGTCGGGTACAAATTATCCAATGATGCGGCGTCACATCCCAGAATAACTCTGTCTTCACCAATATGTTTTGTTTTTCAAAATATTGGCGTTGCGGATTGATAGGATCTGGATGAAGTACCGCACAACCTGTAAATACCCTTCGACACAGACAGGCAGTTCTTCGCAGTAAGTTCCACGTGCAATATCGTACCGAGCAACACATTTATTACCAATAAAAGCGGCAAACGGAGCTCACATCATCACTGTGTCATGTACGTGTTAAAACAATTCACTGTTCCAATAATAGTTTTCTGGGTTCTAGCACCGTGTAGACTTGTAGGCTGACGTGGACGTTTCGAATAAATGTGTTGTCTATATCTTCAGCGTTGACGAAATGACGTCCAAGTAGTGTCAGCTTACAAATTTGCACGGCGTCAAAACTCCAAAGACTATTTTCCGATCAACACCGCCCTAAATAAAACCTAAAAACCTCCACGAATTACGGGTTTGGGTAATTCATGCAGTAAATGTGACTTTATCAAACATTTTCCTCCAAAATTCAGCTACATTATTTCGAGCTGTATTACATATATCCGCTTTTAAAAACGTGGGGCCGTTAGCAATTGCAGCCATGCGGTTACCAGCACTGGGTATTACCCACGTAGGACTGTCTTCATTGATAACCACTCACAGTTAACAACAGGCCACACACCTCGAGGCTATACGGGCAATTCACTCATCAAGTGGCCAAAACGTGACGGAAATTGTCTGCAACCACGCGGGGTTTCGGTATGGGAATTGATGGGTAAAGAACCAGTTACCTGCTGAGATTGTAGGTTCTCACGATGGTAATGAGCCGGGGAGGCGCAGTTAGTACAATGAATAGGATACGGGCTAGACAAACGCGATATCAAGTTTCGATTCCAGGCAGGGGAAATATTTTTCGCATCTCCAAAACTTCAAGATGGACTGCGTAGGCCTCCCAGCCTGCTATTGGGTACCGAGAGTTCGTTACCCGGGGAAAAAAGACGAAGCCATAAAGCTGATCACTCAGCTCCACTAAGGGCCGCAGTTAATAATAACTGTAACTATATTTCCACTATACGTCATCATGGAGTGCAGAGGGACAAATTTGCATATCTATGTTTGCATTGCTAATAACGTGACAAGCTCATTAAAGGCAAACATTATTATGCCTAGCCCTTTAATTCCTTTAAATACTCAACAAACCGAAATGTTTCAAATAAATCTCACTGCACTAAAGAAATATCTATTTTATATCAAGCAGAAATACCCATGCTTGCACTAACAGCGGGTTTTGGGAACAGTGATAAATTCGATTTGAATTTAATTTAACAGGAGGCCTAAGGGTTACACTGGACTTGAGGTGAAGGGAAGGCCAACTATTCACACCATGCAGGCATACCTGCTGAGTACCAGGTATAGGTTTACTGCTTTGCCAAAAGGAAATGAACCCGCGCTATCCACTGCGTAGGAGGCCGAGTGGACCCCAGAACCTATCTGGACTTTTAGAAAACAGACAAATCTCTTGATCCTGACTGGAACCGGACATCAATCGTCCATCCTATAGCCTCGTCACTATAGTGACAAAACCATGGGTACCCAGCCCATTTCTGTGGGCTGGTTCGCTGGCCGCACGTGGAAAATTAACATAAGTGTAGACCTAACAGTCTAAAACTAATGTGCAATGTTTATAGTGAATACACAATTTACATATATGGCCGCGGCTCGCAAAATACGTAGTAGCTTCAAGAAGTTCCCGGAATTCGAATGTATAATTTATAGGAATTGCTACCGTGCACAAAGAAATGCGCACTTACATCCTTCGTCGCCTTAGGGATGCGGTCAGCACGAAACGCCCCGAAAAATGGAGAGCCAACAGTTCGTTTCTACTTCACGACAATGCTCCAGCACATCTGTTGGTTTTGGTCAAGGATTTCTTAGCAAAGAACAATCTGACAATAATGTAGCATCCAGCTGATTTTTACCTGTTCAGTCGACTGAAATCAACAATGAAGGGACGGCGCTTTTATGATGCTACTGACATTAAGAATGCGACGGAAGAGCTGAAAAGGCTTTCACTGAATGGCTTCCAGGAATGTTTCCAACACCTTAACAGTCGCCGGCAGAAGTCTATAGTTTTGAAGGAAATGTAGCTTAAATTATTGTACTGTTTTTTTTTTGTTTCTCAGAAATAAAGTGATTCCGGGAAAATTTTGAAGCTACCACGGGCGGGTCGCAGACACATGGACTAAACTGTCCAAGCTACCGCACTGAATTAATTAATTAATTCCACCTATCGGTGTTTGATGTTTAGTGATGAGTGTGAGGTCCGTCACCCCCGCTTAATCGCTAACCCTTCTGTAGTACTGAGATTCAACACGACTTGAGACGGACGAAACAACCTCGCCAATAAAAGTTCGAGTACTCTGAACACATAATAAAAGCAACATCTTTCGTCACCACAATACGCCAGCCAGCAAAACTGTGGGGTGTAATTCTAAAGCAATGCCCACAGTAAGATACTGTCTGTTGTGCCACTACGGTGTAACTTTATTACACTGCCTGTGAGAGGTTGCCACAGATTCTACACCAAGACTGCTTCAGTTACTTTCCCCATCTCCGTCGCACTCAGCTATTCAACCGTATACACGTATCCCCAGAGACTTAAAGTAGTGCCTTCAATTGAAAGAGAACTTTTAGATTTGTATCATACTCTGCATACTAACAAGAAGGTGGATGTTATCTTTTCTATTAAAATAAGCAGGACTGTCTGCCCACCCTTCCTACCAGCACAATGGTTTTGGTTCTTCGCTTATTCATTCATTCTTTCATTCTTGCTTTATTTAGGGACACTTTCGATAGTTCAGGTCATACGCCATCTAATGATGAAGTGGTTAGTATTACACTCAGCCCGTGTGTTACACCCTAGTTGTGTTCCTGACAAAATGGGCGCAAATCTAATAAAAGTAAAATGAAAATGATATTCCCATCAGAAATAAAGGACTGGTGTAAAAGAACGCAGCCAGCCAAATGTTATTAAATCGAAAATAAGACAGCACAAATTAAAAAGGGTTGTAAATTCGATAAGGACACGAAAGGAAAGAAGTGTCAAAGAAAATGGCGTAAATCAAGGGCTGCATGTAATAAATCTGGTGAGACTTCAAAGCAATCGGTCGTCTAATCTGCTGTATTATTTTCCTTGAAGCGACACGGGAAACTCCGAAAAATATCGAAAAACTCGCCAACTGGAAGACCTCCCAATTAAGAAGCCGTGATACCCAGTGGATGGTGGCGTTCGAATATTCGTTGGGTGTGAAATAAGCTTTTTAATATACTAAGAATATCAACACACACAAAAGCGTAAAGGTCATATTGTCACAGTACAAGCCTTGAAGGCATGTGGTGCGGAGTAGAGAAACAGCGCCATTCATTCTTAGCCGAGCGACCATCACAACCTGGAGTCAATTGGTAGGTACTTCCAAGGAAAGGAAGATAGAGTAAAATTATTATTATTATTATTATCATCATCATCATCATCTCCTTTGTGCAGGGTATTTATACTTATATTCCTGAGACAAACTATGTCCCTAGGGAATAGAGTGTTGCAGCTATTCTGTTGTTGCTATTCATGGTGCTAATAGCGTTAGTTTCAGTGTTGAATCTATTGTACATTTACATTTGTACTTTCCGAAGTATGTGTGCAGTGCCCAATATGGCTGTTTTCTGCAGTTCCTTGACTTCATGTTTTCCTGGTATGTTGCTCACGTATTCTCTGAATGACTTTGAAATAGTCCCAATCGCCCCTATTATTACTGGTATCACCTTTGTTTTTACATTCCACATGAGCTGTATTTCTATTGTAAGGTCTTTATATTTTAAAATCTTCTCGGTTTCTTTTTTAATCACATATCTGTCTCCTGAGATTGCAACGTCTATTAACATACATGTTCCCTTTTCATATTATTATTATTAGCAGCAGCAGCAGCATAGGCTTGAGATGATGGTGAGTGGTCAACTTCACACCCAGGTCGCTTTACCCCCTAGTATAGAACCTCAGTACCCACTGAATAGGAGGCTAACCTGGTACAGTAAACACCATTTAACTACACTTCATTCGTTTCTCGATACAAAAATATAAGATATACATGACTTACATCATCATCAAGAACTCTGAAGGGTTATACTTGGTGTCTGTTCCTTAACCGTCATGGTGCAATTGTTCCTTCCTTCCTACTTTTTTAGGGTTTCCTGAGTAGTTTTATGTCCCCTTGATAGGTTTCATTACTTACATGGATGATAATTATATACAACACCACACGATTACTCAGCAACCAAGAACAGTGAGTTTTGTAAGATGCTGTATCAACTACACAAGCTATAAAAATATTTATTAACTCTTAAAAGAAAACTGCCTTTCCTGACACATTTGTGAAAACGATCCAGTTAGTGGGTTTAATACGTTGTTAAAAAAACAATGGGCCGGGCTTTAGCACGCATGACAGCAATGCAAAATGCATTCAAGAGTTTTATTCAATAAATCTAAAGGGAAGAGACCACTTGGTAGACCTAAGGGCAGATGGAAGGATTTAAATTGATATTTAAAACAAAAAAGAGGCTACATAGACGTGTACTGCATTCCGGTTGAGAACAGACACCATTGGTGGATTCTTGTGAATACGTCATTAAACATCTGGATTTCATAACGGGCCGTCATTTGACTACGTAACTGATACACAGTGAACTTCTCAACGATCACAGAGTTTCGTGGACAGCTGGAACGGTAAAAGCTCCTTCAACAGCAGCAGCTATTGACACCACCTTCGACTCCACAAATACAAGGGTGCCCCTAACCAGTATACGTGACCTTTAAAACAACCATGCAGTCATGTCAGTTGCCGGCCAGGAATAAGGCACCAAACACTTTTTGCTCTCCGCATCCCTAAAGGCAGGAAAAGGACGTTTAATAGGTACGTTACCGGCGATGCATCGCCTTTTCAGTCCATGTTTTCATTCCTGTTAGCATACGAGCAAAGCAGACGTGCTATCAACGAATATCGACCCTTGTTTAATTCAACCATCAATTTCTCTTGCTGTATTCTGAAAGTACTCGTCTTGGTCTGTTTTCTACTATATGTAGTACACATTTGGCTTGGTAGGCGAAAAAGACATGGAGTTCCAGTCATCGAAGTTCAGCAACGTTCATCATAAAAAAAACGCGGAGTATGACACACTGTTTTTTTTACTTGCTTCTACATAACAGCGTGTTTAAAAAAAAACTGCCACCACTTGCGCAGCAAACCTTTATGCAGTTGTGCGTAACCGAGACGGCTGCATTCAACTCACTCCTGCTAGGGTCAAATGGCGGACGCTTGTGAAGGCGGAACGAAGAGTCACGTTCCACCAGAGGTTAGGAAGTTCTTTCCGTGGTTTGTTCAGCGACTCTGTCACTACCTAGTCTACATATTGTCGCCAGTAGCTGACAGACGAACACACACACAGTACTTCAATGAGTGTCAGACACCTTTCTGAATAAAAATTCCCCTTTCTTCGAGGGAAACTTAAAAACGGGGTTGGACAAACCTGTATTCTAGTGCAGTGTTTCCCAAACGTATTTGTTCTCGGACCCTTTTGGTTACGAAAAACAACCACGGATCCTTAAATCCTCCCCACACGTAGCTATAGACTGCCCGGATAATAGGTATCCAAAATAAAAAATACGTATCTCAGAACTGATTTCCGATAGTTACGAATACATACCAGCAGCGTACGTAAACAGGGGTGCTTGATAAGTCCTTAGCCCGACCAGGAAGGAAACAAGCTAATGTTTGTCAGAATGGCGTGAATTTCCTTCGGCGCCTTGCCTTGCAGGAAAAAAAAAACTTGACAACTCGCGTCTCGATGTTGTTGAAATCGCGCACGCGTCCCTGACATGCTTCCGAGTTTGTTTCCTTCCTGGTCGGGCTGAGGATTTAGCAACACCCCGGCAATAATGCATTGCAGGATTTAACCTTAATTTAGCTGACTGTCGCTCGCTTTGTGGGTACAGGGAGTTTCTTAATTAGATATTCTAACGGTCATATGAAATAAACACATGGCCAATTAAAGAAGTTCCGCGCTTATTTTTAACAAAACATCAACTTGAAAGTATCCATTACAGAAAAATTTCCTCGGAACCCACGGGAACCGGTCCCGGATCCCTTGGGATCCATGGAACACACTTTCGGAACCACTGTTCTAGAGGGTTATTTGCAGGGGTGGGACATGATTACGACTGTTAAACGCATAATCGTAATCAACCGATGAGCCGACCATATTCGAATCGTGCCATACATTTCATTGGTCCAATGGGGATGGTCTTACCTTCTGAGCCTTGCACATGGAGTTGATCGCTTGTACGTCGTGGCTTGTGTGGCGGGTGTCGTGCAGACAAAGCGGGCAGACCGGTACTTTGCACACCATGCAATACATGGACAGGGCCTCATCCTCGTGTTCAGAGCACTGCACATCCTTCGTCTTGGTTTTATTTCGCAATGCTGCCCTTCCCTGCAGCGGCTCTAGAAGCGTGTGTTTCGCCAGCGGACCGCGGGATGGGTGACAGTTCTCCCGACACGCGTCACAATACAACACTTCGCATTGCTCGCACATTACTGTCGCATCTTCAGCAGGCTCCGTTTCGCATAACTGACACTTCAAAGATAGGTTACGTGTTTCTCCATATTTGTCCACGATACTCTGCATTGCCCTGTACTTGGGCAGATTATGGGCTCCGTTTTCATCGAAGTATACCACCTTGTGGCAAATGGGGCAAGCCAAAGACAAAGCACTGCTTGCTAAGGGTGGAAACAGAAGACCCTGAATGTTGGGTGTTCCGACGTAGCTGTTTGGCCGACTATTACAGACAACACCGCTGTCTGTTTCGCTTAAAATCGAAAGTTTGTCAACTTCCTGATAATCTGCTACCCCTAGTTCACTACCACCACCGCTACTGTTGCTACCACCGCCACCGCCCCCACCAGCTGACTCGTTTGCGAGTTCTGCCGCCTGGGTGGGAGGCGGATGTTGTGAGGCAGGCTGTTGCAGATGAACTGCACAGTTGAGACAAAGGGCGTGGTAACACGGTAACAACACCGGGTTGCTGAAGAACTGTTTACATACCGGACAACGTAGCTCATCCTCCATATTGCTACACAACCTCTCTACGACTGGCGGCGGCAAGCTAGTCGCGCCGCGTGCCACAAGCTAAACGCATGCATCGACGGTGGTACCAACATGGCCACGCGTTGCAGTCAACTACCATCTAGCGTTTGAAAGTGTAAATACAAGACAAATAGCGCTGTTGTCGGGAAATTAGCAAAACGTTTGAAGCTATACATCAGCTCTAACGTATGGAAAGTGGTTCGGACATACTCTAAGCACGAGCCAAACAAACCTTCACGAAGTCTAGAGAAACGAAAATGGAAATTCATTTATAGGCATTCCCATTCTGTATAACACGTGTCAATAACGAGTGGCAAGATAATATTCTGCGTCAAGGTAGAAGATTATCTTATCTGTAACCATCGCTTAACGGTCAAGACACGATGAATGGTAGTACCTGTATACATTGATGCATGTCAGAGTGACCCCCAACAACAAAAGGGCCATAAATACAAAAAAATCCAAGCAGATCCGCAATCACACACTTTATATTTTCAGTCTTGCATGGACCTAAATGATAGTTAAGTACATAGCCCTAGTGAAAACACTACCTTTTAATAATATATTTTTTTAATTATTGGAAACATTTTTATAGTATAAAAGTACACTTCCTATGTTGAATAACTCGGTTATTTCTAGAATACATATATTTAGTAATTATTACATGTTATTCAACGTTGTATTGTAAGACAAATTCTACACCTTATAGGATGACCTTGTATGAATTAACAAAATGTATAATAAAACTTAAACATACCATAAAAATCTGACATCTTCAACTTTGCAACGAACATCTAACATAAGACTGTTATGCCACTTGTGTGAGAGGTGGATGGACTTGTTAATACTATGACAGTGAATGGTAAAATCATGTACATGCATTCATAACGTGCATATATTGTTTAATTGAGGAAGAGGAAGATAGTCCACTGTTTTAAACCCACATAGATATTTAGAGCATTGATCAGTCAATGCCTAAAAAAACCACTAACCATACTGATAAGACAAATGGTGACAGAACTGTTGTTGTCAGATGGGAAAGAGGGCTGTATGATACAGTAAAGGATGTTGGCATGCATAAAAACTTACTTTTTCATGAAAATTGCCACCCAGTAAAAACACTAAGATACCAACCTGGTGATAGAGAAAGACAGTCCACTGTTCTTACTACAATTTGTTAAGAACACTGATAGGTCGTGGACAGTGAATGACACTTGTGAAGTAGCTAGAGGTAAAACACATAACCATTGACCATATCAATAAGGCCACAGGCAGCAGAACTATTACGATACAGTGTGGGAGGGAGGTTGGCGTACATTATAATTTACTGGTTAGTGAAAAACACTCAGACACAAACCAGAGAATCTTCTTTTTCACTAGATGCCAGCAGCTGCCCTCATCACAATTCTCACATATTGTACTGCAGCAAATGATATATATAAATATATGGATACATATGGTGTGTGTGTGTGTGTGTGTGTGTGTGTTATACATGACTTCTTTAATAATGGTGTAATTAGCTCAAACTATACAGTCAACTGTATGTAAAGGATATATACAAGTTTCATATTTAACCATGTGAAGACTAAAACTATTCCACATTACATATATATAAGTTCAATTCATATCTTACAGAAAACACATTCCACTTACACTACAGCGACCAGTCGGTGAACACTTGCTAGAGGTAAAGGTAAAGCCATCCCTGTACAGGCCTATTTTGGGCCCTGAGCATTCCAGGAGGTTAAGGCTCCCAGATTTCAAGACAGTCGGCACATGAAGGTGGTAAGGTTGTCAGCCGTACGCACTGGCTGCTTTTATCCCCCGGATATATTCTTGGTACCATTTCTCTCAAAGGCTGAGTCGACCACATTGCGGCCAGAACAATTATGTCAATGAAAAATTACGTCAATAAAAAATTACATACAAAATTCACCAAATATAGAAACAGTATTTATTGCAAGAATCATACAACAACATAAATACAATATTTGGCTAGCATGCAAACTTTTTGGTGTTGAACATGGTGGGACATATAATAAGCACTAGGCTTCAAAAGGTTAAACAAAATATAATGCCCATTTACAGTCACAATTCTATTTAATACAAGGAATGAAGTTCCAAACATATCTTGAATAGAATCAAATGTCAAAAGTTTAATGGGAAACCTAACAATGCTCAAACTCATTATCCAGTATATTATGAGAAGAAAATATCTTTATCACAGCCTTTCTTACAGGTATTGAAATGTTTTCTGATACATAATTAAAAAGGTGAATGGGCAATACTATGCCTGTGATGCACACATTGGATGGTCCTGCACTAATGTATGCCTGACACCAATACCAGAAAAATAAACATGAATTGCTGGAAGTCATAGTACAGAACCAACAAGCAAACAGAAATTACACAAACCCACAAAAACTTAGGTTGGGTATGAGATTACGAGTGACTGTTTCAGAGCATCAGTTCTGAAATAAAGGCAGCACATAGTTTTACTTTAGAATTTTGTTTATGTAGTCCATGCTGGATATGAGCTTCAATAAGTGGACAAGCAACGCAAATGAGATTATGAATACACTCAGAGCTTGAAAGATAGTAAAGGTGGTCACTCTCCCACCTGATTCAATATGAAATTGGGAACAGAAATTCACGGTACATATTTATGTAAATGTCCATAAGGGACACATATCTTTTGTAGAATGTAAGAATCTATGCAAGAAAGAAAGTCGTCTTATCCCCCGTTAACTCGTCCCTCCTAGGTCCAAATATTCTCCTCAACACCATGTTTTCAAACACCCTCAGCTTCCTTTCCTCCCGCAATGTCAACGACCAAGTTTCACACCCATACGAAACAACACGCTAAATTATAGTTCTATATATCTTGATCTTTAAATTTTTGGATAAAAACCTGAAAGATAAAAGATTCTGCACCAAATGATAGCAAGCATTTCCTGACCTCAATCTACTCTTAATTTCTTCCGCAATAGAATTTTTATTTGTTAAAGTTGTTCCCAAATATTTAAACTCCTCCACCCTCTTGAAGGTACTATTATCAACCTCACACTCTTAATTCATCCTGCATTCTGATCTCGAGACATGACCATGTACTTAGTTTTATCAGCACTTACTTCTAGTCCAATCTCCCTAGTAGCTGCTACAAAAGCTTCTGCATTTTCCTTTAGAGTATGTATGCTTCCACCCAGCATATTAACATCATCGGCATAAGCCAGAAGCTGATGTGTACCATTTAGTTTCAAGCCATCCTGTTTTACCTGAACCCTCCTAATGGCGTACTCTAAAGCAAAGTTGAAAAGCAGTGGTGATAAAGCGTCTCCTTGTTTCAAACCATTCCTAATAGGGAACCTGTCAGATACATTCTTTCCTACCCAGATTCTGCTATATGTTTCAGTCAGACTCATCTTTACTAACCTTATAAGTTTCCTAGGGATACAAACTCAAAAGTTTTCTTGAAGTCTATAAACAGCTGATGAACTTCTTCATTGTATTCCCATTTTTTCTCATGTATTTGGTGAATGCAGAATATACAATCAATAGTCGACCTGTTGCGTCAAAAGCCACATTGAAGATCCCCGATAATTTCCTTCACATATGGAATTAACCTTGAGAGCAGGATGTTGGATGAAACTTTGTAAGTGGTTGGCAAAAGTGATATGCCTCTATAATTATTACAATCTGTTTTATCCCCCTTCTTATGAATAGGTACTATGATCGACTCCTTCCATTCTTCAGGCAGTTTCTCCTTCTTCCAAATAGAAGTAATAAGTTTATGAATCTCCAAGCAAATTTTTCTACCCTTTGCTTTAATTAGTTCTGCCGGTATTTGATCAATACCTGGCGATTTGTAACTTTTTAGCATGTCTATAGCCAGCTCAACCTCAGAGGCACTTGGCTCAGGTACTAGTGGTTCTGCTGTGTGTATTTCTGCCTGTCCAACATCCTTAACCCCATGCATGTTGAATAGCTGGGAGAAATAGTTCCTCCACCTAGCCACAA
>Ga0136643_10011801_pt1 | contig 12986 bp, 3 predicted proteins | sample TergutLab28metaG_FD_96883 | JGI IMG/M metagenome (GOLD analysis project Ga0136643, IMG submission 96883) | Labiotermes labralis P1 segment gut microbial communities from Petit-Saut dam, French Guiana - Lab288 P1 (version 3) (version 3) | ecosystem: Host-associated > Arthropoda: Insects >...
GGGACCCGTTGCGCTGACCACGTGACACCCCTCTATCCGCAAAAGTTGGCACTAACTTCGCCGACCGGCGGCAGCCGCTCTGTCGGTATAGTTCGCGTGCGGACTAAGGCCACGGAGTTTAAGCGTCTTAACACAAACGACGGATTAAAATTATGTGAACAAGGATGACACGAAAGTTTTAACACACAATTTCACAAATTACCTATTCAGTAACTCGTAAGAAAAGCCCAAATTGGACTTGACTAGTAATGTACAGGGTAATTCCTAAAGAGCAAATTGCATCTAAATGTGGAAGCAGTTCTCTAATGGCATGACTGTTGTGTATCATTATTGCCAGCTTTTAAAGAACATTCTCGCAGTTCAAACTTCCAACATAAAGTAAAGTCATGGTCGTTTCGAGCACTTTTCTTAGTGTGAGTCGGAAATTCATTATTTACTTTTCACTTATTCCAAAATCTTCTCATCAAATGAAAATTACGCAGTTCAGAAATAAGTATCAATTATATAAAGCAATCAAATGCTTTATTGTCCAATTAATGCACCCAAATACATAAAACCGTTGAATTGTTGAAAACCAATTAAACTAACAAAAGTCGCTGCAACTTGTTTCGGTTCACGCAGGAACCATCTTCAGGGAGCTACAACCCGTAGTTAGTAACAGTGCGTGTCGGTGCAGACGTTGTCATTGACAACGTCTGCACCGACAAGCACAGTTGAACAAGACTTGTAAATTTAGCTAAGCACTGGCTGTAGCTCCCTGATGATGTTTCCTGCGTGAACCGAAAAATGTTGGAGCGGCTTTTGTAAGTTTAATTGGTTTTTAACAATTTAACGGTTTTATATATTTGAGTGCATTAATTGGACAATAAAGCATTTGATTTCATTGATACACGGTGTAACCATGAAGATTGTATAAAGCAATCCTAAGGCGAAAATTAAGAGATGTAAACCCATGTCTTAAAGACTCAATTCCAAGACCTAAAACACGTTGGGAAGATGACGTTTTGGAAGATATAAAGAGCATAAACACAAGAAATTGGAAGAAAGTAGCACATAATAGAGATAGTTGGAAGAAAGTGGTTGAGCAAGCCAGAACCTTATATAGGTTTTAGTGCTTTAGAAGAAGAAGAAGAAGAAGAAGAAGAAGAAGAAGAAGAAAAAGAAGAAGAAGAAAAATCGTAAGGCCACTGCACGCTGATCTTAGAATAAGGCCGATTTAAAGCTATTGCAGTCTATGCGGCTGCATGTAGCCTCAAAGTAAGAGAGCCCTCAAATCGACTGGTTGTTTTTCAGGCTTTCTTAATTTCAGTGAAATCTTGTCCTTTGTCTGCAGTTTCACTTAGGTATATGTGTAAGTATGGTCCATAATTTGCTTTGGATCCAGAAATATTTTAACAGACAAAACGTTATAAGATAAATGTTCTTAAACTTCTATTCTACTTGGATGGTGAGATTAAAATAATTTAACTCAAAATTTTTAATTACGTATCTCTAAAAACTAGATTATTACAACACTTTTAATTGTGGATTTCACTTTTACATTTAACTGGATGGTTAAAATTATACAAAGAATTGCTTCACTTGAAAGACATTGGCAATCATGTGTATAGTAATATTACAAATTTTTGATATTTATTTTATCTTCGAAAAATTATTACTGAAAATTGAACATGATAATTGTTAACAGATACGTATTGCCGTAATTTATGAAAACATGTTAGTAATGTCTCTTATGTTCTGTTATATGAAAAGAAATTATGTTGTTAAAAGATAACTATCCAAGGAAATGGGGACTTGCGAGGATTTCTTTCCCTTCCAAAAACTTTAGATTGGATAGGTCCTGGATTTTTACCAGTTCTAGTTTGAATTGATGTTTATTATGATTCCATTATATTTCAGTTTTATTGTTTCAGAGTTCCAAAGCAATTGCATCTGCAATTAAATGAAATGGCTCCGCAGAAGACTAGCAAATTCTTATAATCTTCGCGCGCTACGAACGTAGCCTACATACTTCATCTTGTTAAAGTGAGACAAGAAAGTCTTTGGAAAACCTGTCAGCGCTCCTCCTGAAGCTGATGCAGTTTAACGCCGAGGTGATCCCTTACTTTCACTGGTAGTGGCTTTTTTGTACTCTGTTAACACTTGCACTACGATGACTGAACAAAACAAAATTCTGATGATGAACATGATTCTCTTCTTCATCCAGCTGCCTGATTTGCTTCCTTGGTATAACGAAAGAGATAACACTTTTTAAATTTTACGAATTTTAAGTACTGCATTTATCTTTGCTGTATGAGGATTGCTATACCAACTCTCTGATGCTAGACCTGCGAATTCCCCACTGCGGAGCACTGAAAGGTTAATCATGCCCTGAAACTCCCATATTATATTTGACTAATGTATCGCGAGAAGCAAGGCGTAAGATTGTAGTTCCTCTCGTGAGTAGTGTAGCAGGCTTAAGTGCTGTAAATTTCAAAGAAAAATACCCCCCCCCCCCAAAAAAAAAAATTTCACCTCAATGAAGGCTACGTTCTGGCGAACAAGTGTGGTGGGACAAGCGGAATGGAAAGTTTATATCAATCTTACGTGTAAAGAAATGCTGGAGAGAGGCTGCTGAAGTAAAACTGTGAATAATTAAGGTAGAATTAACTGACGACGTTCATAAATTTGTACAAGACACGAAGGGGCAGAAAATAAGTTGTACTTTTCCATAATTTACATTACAATCGTGAAATGAAGTATGAATGTTGAGGTATTTTTGTTACAGTACGCTGTTATATAGGGTATAATAAATTTCAAAACTCACACAAAACACGATAAAAATTGCAAGGAATAAAATTTCATTTGCCCTGTCTGCAACGTGACAGAATTTCCTGTGACTAGTGAAAAAGAATGAATCACCTCGAAAGCGTCTAGTAACGCCGTTGTATGAGGCAGTTTCGGCTATTGGCTTCCACGTGATGTTTAACTGAAATGTAACATGAAAAACCACGTGCTATTCGGGTATCATGGTACAAATATAATTTCACTTGGTACTGAATTTGCACCGGCCAAGCTGGACATTTGGTGATATTTGATAACATAATTGCTTCATGACATTGGTGATCCCGTTTACTGCCTGTGATATCGATATTTCTCTATTGTGCGACAAGTATTCTATACTTAAAACCTACTACTTTACTTAACAACACAAATATATATCTTATATTGCAATACTTTCTTACCTGTATATTTGTAAGACTGTAGCATATGGCATCAAATTATCAAAATTTCCGGATTAATTTATTTTAGTATAGCTACCATGTAGACTAAAGAAAGGGAAACGCAAGTTCAATCCATCAGGAAGAAAAACGATAAGAAAATTCTCCTATTAACTGTCGCGGGGTTTTATATTGACGGAAATATTTAGCAGGTTTTCTATAATGTCGCAGTGTCCAGTACTCAAAGAAAACCTTTTGAACCATGAAGGTTCTAGTACTTTCGTGTATGGAACCATTCAGATTGGTACTACAAAGTCACCAGCCGACTGGAGTGTTTGTTTGTACAATTGTGAGAAACCCCTGGGTCGTATTTGAAAACACCTTTCGGAGGGTTATGTCACAGAAGTTTATACTGAGTGCTTTTATAATGCATGTTTGCTGATATATTTTAATGACTGTTAATATTACTTGCATGACTGCTCAAGCACAAGTGATGGTAATTAAAAATGTCCGTGTAGGCCTTCAATTTTAAAAAATGTTGTCTTTTTTAATACATTCCTCGTGGCGTAATTAATATGCGGGTAATTTTTATGCACAAGCAATTTAAAAATTTGTTGGCTGTGTTGAGCCATTGGGGATTTAAGTTCCTTTCACAGTAGTTCGTTAAAAATAAATCACTCAAAGTGTTTTATTTGCGTACAGTAAACTTCCACACCAATGCTGATACGTCTAACCACCCACTGGCGTCGAAAGTCATGTATTAACAACGCGCCGTCTATTGCTCAAGCAGCCGACTTCGTTACTGCCGACGGACTCTTATGGCCACTTTTATACAGCGGCAGTTTAAATTCTGTTCTGCTAGAGATCACACAAGGTACTTAATTCCGACGCTAAAGGTTTCGGGAGGTGCTTGGTTTGAATATCAAACAGTATCTTCTACGAACAGATACTTATAAATATTTTCTTCAGTCTGTGCAGGAGAATGCTTGAGAAGTATCTGGAGGTAAGTTACGGCCAACCCATGTATTTTTCACCCTAATGATGAAGTCATTATATTTAAAATAGTTCGTGTACAAAGATTAGACCATAAGTTAATTGATGCAGTTCATATCTTGAGCAGTCACAGATTATTATTACTATTATTATTATTAACGTATTCACACTTCTCAGCATCTACGTGCTGGGAATCATTCACCTATCACAGATTGTCAGTGGGATTAAGGCCCGTCAAGGGAAGGAAATTCACCGTACCCACTAGGGTCAAGTGACTTTTCTAGGAATTTGCTCAATATATGTCACGTTTGTATTAGTGTTTTTTTCTTCCACTCTTAAGAAGTTTTTGGTTAAACCTGCATTCTGTAGATATTTTATGAAAGTTCTGGTGGCCACTTCTTCCGCAGTGGTAATTAAAGGCTAAATAGAATGGTTGTTGAGCCTCCAGAACTTTCTGATTTCTAGGGCCAATTTTTTATTTTTCGTAATTTCCTCTGTCTCGGTTTTGAGTAGGTTATGGGTCAACGGAACTGCTCTGTCTATTACGAGTGTTGTTTTATTCTGTCTATCGATGAGTACTATATCAGGTATGCTGAAATCTGTCATTTTATCGGTTATGATAGACCTGTCCCAATATAAAATCACGTTAGATGCTTCCGGCACCGGTACTGGCCCCGTATCTGCAGTACGGCACAATAGCTTATACAACATGGAAATCAGTTGATGAACTATTTTTGCCAGTTGGTTGTGTCTCCCGAGATATGCGGATTTGGATAGTGATAAGCACCAAGCTATTAAGACTTCCATTGTTTCTCCCACTTTATCGCATGGTCTGCTTCAATAGATCACTTCCACTCCTAAGCAGTGCTTCTCATAATTTCTGGTTTTGGTCACCTGGTGTTGGATGGCGACTGGCAAACCTTCTGTCTCAAGATGGATATAGCTGGCGGAAAGCGACAATGTGGAGGAATCTTTGTCCAAGTGATTTTTTGGTAGGGAGTTTGGGAATATTCCATATAGGGCTTTTGTTTACCAGGGGTTTAAATTTTCTTGTTTCATTATTACATCGTCTTCCACGTTTTGATCACTTAGTTTAAAGTAGCGTATCCTTTATCTGCCTGCACAGCCAGTCTAATTAGGAGTTCCATAGTTGATCTAAAATTGTTCCTTATGTTTCTTTTTGTGTTCTGCATAATCTGTGGATATTTACTAAGCTTCGCTCTCCTTATTTCCAAGGTAGACATAACAAATACAAAAATGACAATACACAACCGAAAAAGTGCATAGGAGACTATTACAATCAACCAGAACAAAATACTAACAAATAGAAGAATTGTACATATATGTTAAGTAATATACGATAAGTGTCATACTTACAGGAAATACCGGGGCAATTAATCCCGGTAGAAGTATTATTATATATAGAATGAAAAAATAAACATACAATGATAACACGTAGTAATAGGGAGAGCTCTCCAAAATACCCATTACCAATACGTAGCATGTAATATAGCCTACTCTAGGTTCGTGAAACAACCTGATGATGGCCCAGGAATAGGGCCGAAACATGTAGTTGTAAACCTTCCAATAATTAGCCAATAAAATAATTGTGTTTGACGGTAAGTGCAACGCACATATATTGCCATCCTAATTGTAGACATAAACTTAATTTAGATGATTTGAGATGGCAGAAACGGAATTTTGTTGGTAGTCGTCTTGTAAGACTGTGAAGGCCCTCGAGGTCTGTATCAGATACTGCTGTCTGCTTGCTAGCAAGCAGACAGCAGTATCTGTTTGACAAATGACTGTTGTTGTATGTACAATCTTGAACTCCTGATGATGCAAGGAAAGACCGTCCGAAACACGTAGAGTTTCATTCCAAAATAAAATAAATTTGATTCATTGGTGCATCTTGTTGGTTTTACTATAGAAATAATATTGGATGCACGGCTCTATGAACATCAAATTCATCCATGTATAAAAGGAAGATAATCTCCTTGTGTTTCGTATATGAAGCGTGCAACCAGTTTTACTGGTGTTTAATAATAACGACAGGTGTTTTAAAGAAAACAGAGTGCAGAAAACGAATCCCCTTGAAAATTCCTTTACTCATATTCACAGTTTCATTATTATTATTATTATTATTATTATTCAACAGCAAAAACCCAAATTGTTGGAAGTAAGGGGAAGTTGACAGATCTAATTGAGAAACATATATTTGCTATATTTTTCAGTGAATACAAAATCATATACGCGGTAAATTAAAATCGCCTTCATGTTTTAACTCCTCGCATACAAATTTTTATATTAATTCTCGTAGAGTCAGAACCAACAATACTTTTAAATGCTGATGTTTCAAAACACTCATATACGTAACGCAACGTAAACCTACTGTGTATAATCCGGAGCTCTGTCAAACCAGTTGCATTTTAATAGCTTTTAATTAATTAGATTGTTAGTATGTTACACTGACACTGTTTCAACTCTAGATGATGTTAGGCGTTCAGCGATATATATATATATATATATATATATATATATATATATATATATATATATATATGTGTGTGTGTAAGAATTTAGGTCTCCTGAGTTACAAGCTTAGTCGAATGGCAGTAAACAGATTCCGGTCGCCCGTAAGAGCTTGCTGCTTCCTCATCCAGGGGCCAAGCATTCCAAGAAATCCTGAAGGTACAGAAAAACAGCTTACCTCAAACGTCCTATTTGTTAATCCAAGCAACTACACCATCATCAATATTATGACAACCTAAAATTTCGTAGATGGACAGATAATAGTGAAGTGGGAGTTCACAAGAATTTTTTGATAGTCGAAGTGTGGTAATTATCACAACTTTCATAAGGAGTTGAGCAAATTTAGTCAAAATAGCCAAAGGTTTAACCGAAATTCGAAACTGCTTTTTACGCCCAGTTTACCTTTAAACAACACTACATGAACTTGGTCCATTGCAACCTCAGAACGAGATTCTTCAGGAAAATGCAAAAAAAAAAAAACCTTAAAGTGACGGAAACTTATTTAGAAAACGCGATGCTGTAGAGAATTATGGATACGCCTGTACTGCGGCAGAGAATGTTTTATATAGAGGGAGTAACAGGAAGATTTATGTAACTGGAAACTTTCATTATTTATTTTATATGAGATGATTACACTTCATGTAGAGGTTTTCTTGTGTTTGAACTAAAGTTGATAAGAGTAGGTGGAATAAAACACGTCGACCTACCACTAAAATACAAAATAAATTATGTTTAAAAAATTACATGACGAATACTTAAAAGTAAAAATGTGCTTGACGGTACACAAACAATTAAGGCCAAACCTCTGATGATAATTACTCTTCTGGGATAACGACTTGTTGTACAGTAGACAGGTTACTTCGAAATATAGGCCTATAATAATATTCATAGGCCGTGCTTTGAGGATCTGCCCTTTGAAGCACAGCATAAGCAAGGGACTGTGCAAGATTCCTTCACTAACGCGATACTCCGGGCTGTAAAGAAATTAATTGCGTCATTGTTGGCATATCTCCGCTGATGTCAGTTACGACGCTGCGCTCTGCCTCATGTCTCGACAGCCCTAGTGGCCCTAGGTCTTCTTACCTTTGAAGTTTAGAAATCACTTTCAGTTAGACACACCACACTCAGTAGGACTCCCCTGGACGAGGGATCGGAAAAGAATATTGGAAAAAGGACTCGGAATTTTATAGGTTAAAAAGACCATGGGAATGTAACTTGAGCGATAAATCAGATTAGCTTGGAATACTTGAATATACCTAGACGACGTTCATCATATGGTTCATTTAATAGGGAAATTTGAACCGTGGCGAGCAATATCGAAAAAAGAACCTGTATTAAGTTATACAGTCCTCTCAACAGTCACGTCACGAGTGTACTATCACTCACAACACTAATAAAGAGATGAAGACGGAGGAACTTCCTTCCTCTAAGTCTCCCTTTCTTCCCTTCTTGCTATTTCCATTTATTCTTCATTCCCATCCAACCAACTGGTTCTCTCTCTCTTTACCTTCTAGTCACACTACTCCCCTCTCCTCCCCCCACCAACTGGTGTCTTCATAATCTTCTTTCTTGAAATCGACTATCACCCTATCTACACCCTCAGCACATTCCTGCTCTAAGCTCGAGAGGCAGTAGAATGGGCCGTTTGAAAGCCGATCATTTTTATCCATAACCAATCTTCGATCCCAACACGTCTATTTCTCACTTCACCCACCATCCATGCCTCCTCCAGCCATGTCTAACTCATTTTTCCCACCCTCCAATATGGTACACTGTTTCCAGTGTGGCTAGGTATACTCCTCACTACAAATTCAACAAAGGTAGAGACTATCCTTAGGGAGATGTCAAATCTGTCACTCTTTCATACTTCTAGAGAAACCTAGAAGAAGAAAGTGCTGAGTAAAGTATAGAGAATGTACTAAAATTTGTAGTCGAAATTACGAGAACAGTAGATATGGCAGATAAAGGAAAACATTATTATGGAACATTGGTGGAATGATAATAGCAAGAATAAATTGTGGTTTTATGCGAAAAAAGTGACTTAGTTCTAGTTTCACATTATATATTGCTTCAGTAATTTCAAAATAGTTTCTTCCGTGGAGGCAGAATTCCCCTAAACGGGTTTTGGCAAAGATGAATCGTTGTATTAGTAATACTGGAAATCGTGTTCACGTTAATTGCAAAGAGAGAACGCCTTAAGCAATTTATCATTGAAAAAGTGACGGGTTTCATATAAATATATATGAAAATAATAATCTAATAAACATTGCTAGAACGAGTTTCTCATTCATATATAATAAGGAAACGCCCGATAAAAAAATGGATGCAACAGCGCATGATATTACGTTGACCTCCTAATATGATGACGATTTTTAGTACTGGCGTGAAAACCTACAGAACCTAGGAAGATTGTCCTTATTTCGTAATCGATTAATCATAAATAGTCTTCTAACGTATGTGAAAATTAATTACATAAAAAGTAATCAAAATTCTAATACCGTACTCTATCCAACCCTTCTGTCTTTCCTCTGACGACACAAGCTAAGGCATTAGTCAAACTGTAAAACTGGGAAGTGTATAACAGATTGACTAACCTCGTCTGGATTCTCGGAGGGAAACTGGAACAAACGCAAAGATTTAGATTCGCTAGTGGATTCTCTCTCTAACGACTTCGGTCACTACTTTAGAACATCAAGAAAAGAAGCAAAGTTGCCAACCAATCATTCCGTGTAGCAATTAATCCGTTTTCACTGGTACTGTGAGTGCTGAAATAAAGCTGTAATGCTTCCCCAGATTATAAAGTCACTCACATTCTTTCAATTAATGTTGTTACTTTCTAGATGTACAGAAATAATACCCAACAAATTCCCGCACTTAGTATTTCATATTATTTCAAAATTCAAGATTCTTTCTGAAGTGCAAATAAAAGAGGAATTTTGGAGTGGTTTATTTACCTTGTAATAGCCTCCGAAATGAAGTTTGAACGCCGAACGGAGCTTTAAAGTCAGAAATACGGGGCCTCAAATATGCAGTCGGTTCTGTTACAGTATCTATGAGACCAGCACATAAGTACTCAGATCAAAAGTTACAGTACACCCCAATATTTAGAATTACCTGCCTACATAATAAACAAAACAACTACACGAGAGACTCAATAGGCTGTATCTTATAACTAATGTGTAAGAACCATCACAATCATAGCAGTGGGTTTAAAACGCAAGGAGAAAAAATTATTCTTAACATACTATATAGTTGTTTTCTTCATCATTATCACGATATAGGCTTATAGCAGCTACAGCCTCAAAGAGTAACACTCGAATTGAGAAACTGAAATGTTCTCAGGCAATAAAGAAAGGACTATTTGTTTTGCGTATTCGAATCAGATCTGACTTCATAATGAGATATTTTATGTTGTTTATACCGTGTAATTTGATATAATTATATAATGCAGACCAAAAACATGCGCATCTGTTAAATTAAATTAAATTTTTCATAATATCTTCTACATGCACGTGTTTCGAACCCGAGCATCCATCTTCAGGAAGACAGTTGTAACAAGTGCAGTTAAAGAATAATATATGTCCACGTGCATGGTAAAACTTGGATCACCAAACTATGGTTTTGCTGGAATTAAAATAAAAGGTATTGTATGATATATAAGAATGATTTTTTAAATCTAAATATAGCGATATAAAAATATAAAAGCAAATATTCCATATTTTATTATAAATATTAAAGGTGACTTGTTACATACAAGTTTTCAAGAAGTGCAATACAGTGCCTCAGAATGTGATTATAAAGTTAGGGTAAATTATTGTACGTATCAACGGTAGAAGAAGTCCTGTAGGTGGAAAAGTGTGTTCGGTACTGAGGTCTCGGAAGTAAGTACGGTATCGGGGTATTGATCGGCAAATATTGCGGGGTGACGTAATGAGAGGGTCGAAGATGGTCTGTACAAGGGATTGTTTTCACCAGTATTTGGTTCCAGTATGCGTTTCTTATGGTAACAGTGTGAAAGGATTAAAACTGTTTGTAAGAAATTAACAATGAGGCCCTGGTGATTTGTTTTATTACGGGCATGGTAATATTAATGGATCCATATTCCTGGTTGTTGTTTAATATATGTATAGCCTATGCTGATTGAGGGTCGTTTTGATTTATGTAGCTTATGTGTTCATGATATCTTTGTTTGAGGTTCATTTCGTCTGTCCGACGTAGGATAATTAACATGTATTTTATATAAGTTTTACCCTAACTTTATAATCGCATTCTGAGGAACTGTAATGCACTTCTTAACAACTTTTAAAGTTTGGCCTTTTTATACATATAAGATAAAATATCTGCGTTTTATATGTTTTTATCGTTTTATCAATTTAAACATTTTTATACATATATCTTCTAACGCCTTTTTGTGGTAATTCCATCAAATCCTTACTTTGGTGAACCACTGTGTACGGTACATGTAGCTATATATTAAACTGTACCCGTATTGTTACAACTGTCTTCTTGAAGACGAGCACTCTGGTTTGAAATATGTACATGTAGAAGCTACTGTGAAAAGTTAAATTAAATTTAACAAAGGTGCGTTCTGTTGGTCTGCATTATTTGTTTATAATAACACCTGCACCGAACTATAAAATACGTAGCTGCCTACACATTTTAAGATCAGGAATAACCGTCAATATTTATTTTTTCTATTATATTAGGGGTAGGAAAGAGGGGCAGACAGAAACCAACGAAAAAAATGTTGTATAATTGCATTCGTATTATGAAGGAAACACAGAGTAAAATAAAATATAAATGTATATGATACAGTCGTACACAACTTTAAATATAATTTCCATTACACATGCGCAGACACACATGATTACAAGCCACATCCGATTGAATGCAACCAATTCTACAGCACGTTAATAGTGGCTATATGGAAGATATTTCGTCTTTCAAGAGAAACTTCTCCACCATCTCTTAATAAGAAACCATACAGAAGAAAATTTATTCAAGGAAAAACTCACCGTCATATTTTAATAAGGAAGGATCCCAACCACAGTATAACCACCCCGTCAAATTTACTCCACTATTAACACATTTGAAATTTTATTCCTAAGGTTTTTTTATATGACATACATAATTATTTTAACAAATCTTGTAATATGAGCTTTCGTAGATTGAAAGCATATTCACTTGTACTGTACACCTACTCAAAAACCAGCCTGAAGATGGCCTTGTAATTAGGCCGAAACATGTAGCTGAATTATAACCTATTATAATCTAATAAATATAAGGTTGTGTACGACTATATCATATATGCATACTTTTTTTTTTAAATTTCATCATTTAAACACAACAGGGATGTCTCACTTGAAAATTAGAAACACCGAGTATTCAGAAGCATTAAACAGAATATTTCTGGGATAAAAGTAAAACATATTTTCTAACATTGAATAAATTTTAATTAAGAACCTAACTCATTATATTATTTTCTTTAACTTATGTAGAGCCATTACTACTCACATCGTACTGAAGCACAGAGTAGTAAAGTGCTGATGAAGATCCGAAACTTACGGAATGTGAGGACGTGTTGTTTTTTTAAATATTTGGCAACGCCTCGAAGTATCGTATCGATATTTTGAGGGGCGCTACGATCCCCAGAAAAGTCGTCGACTATACTTAGTGACATGTAACATTCCAGAAAGATTGAATCATCAATCTGAGAAATACAGCTATGTCATAAGAACGCTAGCTTTTACGCCGTCATTGTTTATCAGATCCTAAATTATAACGTCTGCAGGCAGTTCTAAATAACGTCAAATATGCGACGCGAACTGGCAATGACTGCGAAAATGGTAACCAAAACTAGTCAATTACTTCACGAGTTGTGGGATGAAACATTTTAAAATTACTTTTACCTCTTTATCTCGAACACCGCAAGGCATACTAAAAAACTGCGCTGGACGTAAAATATGTGATTAGTGAAATTAGTGAACAAAAAGTCTCATGTATGAATTTAATCTCAAGTAACGAAATATAGTACTGAATAATATTGAAGTGCTCGCTTTCACTTGCCACGCTCTACCACGACTGTCAACACAGTGTACTGAATTAATGACATTACCTGTTTACCTGAAATAAATCTCAAAAAATCAGTGAAACATATATCTTTGGGGGACTCGGCGATGAAGTGAATGCTAGCCCTGGGATGTCTGCACGCGGTTTTCCCATTGAAGACTTCACCTAGCCGAACATGAACTCACCAACAAC
>Ga0136643_10011805_pt1 | contig 12984 bp, 7 predicted proteins | sample TergutLab28metaG_FD_96883 | JGI IMG/M metagenome (GOLD analysis project Ga0136643, IMG submission 96883) | Labiotermes labralis P1 segment gut microbial communities from Petit-Saut dam, French Guiana - Lab288 P1 (version 3) (version 3) | ecosystem: Host-associated > Arthropoda: Insects >...
ATATATATTGTTTTTTTTATTTTATGGGAGAGACAGGGTAGGGGATGTGGCAGAAGGTGTGGTGGGGGGGGGGGGTGTGGGGGGGGGGAAGGACAAAATCGACTATGGGTAATGGAAACCTTAATTTACGGAAAAATCAAGTCAGAATGCCAGGAAAGATTAGTTTGATCCAATCCTTAACACACAGACACCCCTCTCACCCCACGCTGACTCCAATATTTTTATGTTTCCCTCTTCAACTCATTGACCTAAAAAACCATCCTTAGGTAGAAAAGATATTGGGAGGGGGGGAGCGTTTACTCATCTTAACACTTCCACCAATTCACGTCTATGATCCAAAATGTCTACAGGTAGGCAAATCATTGCATTTCCTTCAGTATAAAATTTATCACTTTTCATGGCCATGACGAAGGTCTGTTGCGAAGGGATGACAGTAAACGTCACTGAAGATACTCCGTTTTGATAATTCGAACCAAAACCTCTTAATTGCAAAGCATAAACAGCAAATATTCGACTGGAACTTTGTTACTTATAGCTAAAGGCCCTTACTTAATGACTGGATTGAGACCAGAGACCTGTAATTTCTACATGTCTTATTTTGGCGCTCTTCTTTTGTAGATCAGTAACAAGTTCTTTTTCTCTTTCGCACAGAGACCTACTACCGAAGAAGCGCAATGAATATAACGATGAATGCCAACTCTCTCAATGCACCATAGTAATTTATAACTTACAATGGAGACAAAGGTTGACATTGTGTGCCTGCATCAATGATAATAAACAGCTGCTAAACATACTGACGCATTGGTTCTATTTTGCAAGCCGAAATGTGTGGAACGAAATATACATTATGCAGAAATCCGCAGAGACAACCCAGTTTTTGAAATAAATAAATATAATGAAATTCAAGCTATAACTGGAAATAGTTAATGGTATTCAGCTAAACTACTTCTTTGTCTCCGTGATGAAATTGCACAGTAATTGTAAAGCAATTTAATGACCATGTTTAACAGGAATCAATTCCATAAACAATCCTATAAATGGGTGTGCATAATAATAATCCAATAAATCTCAGGGAAGTATACGGGCTTTGGAAGGGAGAATTTTTAAATATATTCTTTACCGAGCCTCATGTAATTATAAAACTCGACGCAATATTGAAAATACCTTATGATTAAAGACAACATGGAAACCATACTGTTTATTACTGTTAACAGCCTAAAAGAAGAACCTCATGACTGGTAGGTGCAGGGGACTGCTGGCTATGGGAGGGACTTCGGGGCTGGTATCGACGCCAGCGACATGCCGTTCTAGAGACCAAAACTTACGGTATTTTGAGTAGTGAGCGAGTGACATCTGTATTCTGCAGTCTTGGAACGAATGCTCTCAGAACGGTTAGTAGCGGCTCATCATTCGCCATGAGATCTCGCTCATGTGTACCCAACATCATTCCAGGCAGGGATTTTCTCCTGAGCTTCGGACAGTAGAAGCAAGCCAACCTCAAGAGTTCTTTATTTGTAGTCCTTGCTGCCACTTTTGTAAATATCTTACGTACCGTAACATCGATGGTAGGATGACTGGTGAATTATGAATTGGAACGTATTTGGAAGGAAGCGGTCGTGTTTTATTCGAATTATATTCAGGCACTTAAATGAGACAACTGACAGGAACTGTGGAATTCATGATACTCAGTGTTCTGACCTGGTGTCTACCAGAATATTTTCCAAAAATAACACGTTTCCATTCACAAATTTCAATTCAATAATACAGAATGCACCATCATGTTTGCCTTGTGAATTAGTGTCAGACATGTTGCCACTATTGAATATGCGTGTCTATGTAGTATTTTTATCAACTCTGACAGGTCACAGGTGACAGCTGTGAAACTTTCTTAATTACGTACTTTTTCATGCATAATGTGGTGACATAACAAAGCCCCAGACTTTAATAAAAGAGTGGACAGCTGAAAACTGCGAGAAAACTAACTGAACTTTAAGATTACTTTATTTTAAGATGCGACGCCGCGGAGTCTGCTAAAAAGATTCTTTTAAAACGTTGGTAATTTTCTGTCAGTTTACATGGCGACAAGTCCAAGGAAACAGCAATCTTTATATACACCACCATTTCCAAATTTTTCATTCAGTTTAGCTTCTCCGTATCTAAGACTTCTGCCTTTTCTGAGTGCCGTATTTCTGTCTACATTATATTCTCCATAAAATACAGGGTGTTACGTGAATTGTTAATGTAGGAGATAATTACTTTGGTCTTTGTAATCAAGAATTTCATTTATTTATGTGTCCGTTCTGAACCGCTAAGTAATTCCGACACCTTGAACCTTAGAATAAACGGTAATGGTTATTGACATATTATGAAATAAAATAATAAACCAAGAAAAAATATATCTGATAAATTTCAAGCATTAGTGTTACTTAAGCCCTTAAATTACACTGACTTGTGCTTAAAGCAGGTGAAGGAAAATACTACACTCGATCCCAACACCAATAGCCGCCCGGTTGCGAGAAGCGGCCGTTGCTAGTTGCGATAAGCCTGTAACTCTTTACACCACACACCCTTTTCTCAAAGGCGAATAGTGTATCAAACAGCGAGAGGTGTGACTTGCGGTTCACAGGAGTGCTTTATGAGAATTAAAAAAGACCCAGAGCGCCCTAATCATTGAAAAATGAACCCATGTAGATTGTAACTTTCCTTATCACAAAGGCCTAGTAAAAAATCTCCTATAGTAATGTCTACAACCTAAGAAACACCCTGTTTATTTCCTACTAACCAGGCACTTATTCTTCTCCAAGTACGTGGAGGTTAAGTTAGACCTCTCCACGCCATAATGGCATATGGAGGAAGTAAAGTTATAGCGCCTCTCATTCTAAATATCGGCACTCTATGAAACTTAGTGGTCAGATTCACGCCCCTACCGCGTTACCTCCGGAAAAAAAACCTGATACAAATTTCCAGGAATTGTTACAAATCCCTTTTTCCCACGCTTCCACACTCGCAAGGAAGGGAGTGCATCAACGTGAAGAAGATATGGTGCCTTAAAACAGACATCCTGTTCCCAGTTGCAAAAAGAGCCACCTGATACCTGTTACCGTAAGTTGTGGGGTTTCAAAACGACGTTTAGTGACTTGGAGAGACGTCTTACTCTATTCCGGCATAAACGGAAGCTCTCATGTTACTTCAGTAGGACAACCATTTAACGAATTTGATACCTGCATGATCAGTAGTGGATTCTCGGTATTGAATATGGAACAGGAAGAGATAGTTCATTGTTAGGTGTACAGGTGGCTGCTCCGTAATGTCTACGGGTCCACGGGAGCAGGTGGATATACATAACTATATGACAAACAGTACATTAAATGTTAGGCTCAAGGGAGAGTTTTACTGATGTGGGAATGTAGGTCAAAAAGAGAGATATTGTGAAATGATGACCATTTCAAATAATTTAAAACATCACAATGCAGGAATTGATTATACATTGCTTTTATGTCCGTATGAAATGCAAATAAATTCAGAAGGGTTATGAGTGCAGAGAAAGAGGAAACTGAAGGGAAGATATAAAACAAAGGAAGAAAAACAGAAAGAATGGAAGAATACACGAAAGAAATAGGCATTATACAGAACAAGAGAGAAGAGAGAGCAACAAACACTACTCAAAATATAATCTAGCTTACAATCTGGCAAACAACACAGATGTTGATTGGGCGGCTATTTGATATGTCGAAATTTGAAACACAGCGAGGATGAATTGCCTTATGGCATTAATTTCTTGACATTTCTTTCCTTTCAGGACCGTGTGCACATACAGGGTGGTCAATAACTGATTCTTTATCCTTGCTGTTAGTGCTACTTATCTTGCTCTTAATTACGTCATTCTTAATATTCAATTCTAAACTACAGTAAGAGTCAATACAACCTGTTCATTCTGCCTAACCGTGACATTTTTTCGTTCGTGTATTACGTAGTATTCATAGAGTATTACGTCATGAAATAGCGTGTGGAACTTCGAAATGGAATTGTCTCTTTCTTAACTTCATCCTTCACATTTTTGTCTTTCTTATGTTTAATTTACACATTTGTCTTTTTTCGTTGTTTCTTCTTCAAAGAAATTAGTTTCATTATTTACCTTGCACGTGGCACATTTCAAACATAGAAATGACACCTATTAAGTGCGTCAGAACTATGATTCCATGGAATAGAGTTTGAGAGTGACCCCAAGGCATATACGTAGAAATGCGAGCGGCAAGCATAAGAACAGCGAAAATTGTCCCCTATGTGTTGTGCATTTTTAATGAGTTGATTAACATATTAATTTATTTTTGTTTATTTATACTGTCTTTGGGTACGTAGGCCTAAATTTCATATCTTGCTTAATGTGTGTCTCTTTCCTTTCTCCGAGCTACTGTTCGTGGTTTCGTATAAAGTATATAGTCAAGTCTGTCCATTCGGAAATGTGGCAAGGCAACTGTTCAGTGTGGTACGACAGAGATCATACTCACATACGTCGCTATAGAGAAGTCAGTGAACTCATGACTAAAATTCTCCACCAAGGGCCAAAATGCTTGAGAATGAATCAATGGAAATGTTATGTGCGTCAACCATAGATATAAATTGGATTTGTACAGATTTTTCCTTGAGTTTTCAAAGGAAATTCACCTAGTTTTGTATAATCACGCCCAACCTAACTTTATCATAACAATGATTTACTGTCTGCTGTCTGCTGGTATGTAGCTACTTGAGTTTTGTAAGACAGGGCTGCTATGGTCACACATTCCGACATAATATCCTAAATATTAAGGCAGTATATATTTCCCAAACCTTGGCCCTTGTATATCAAGATTAGAAGGGTCACACCGCAGAATAACGCTGCCTTAACTTTGTTTGCAGGAAAAATAATTTTAAAAATTAATCGACGCTTAAGTATAAGTTGGCTACCCTCACGCTGAACACAAAAAAGGTAACTGCTATTTTCCCACAACGTGTTTGTCTGTTTCATATAATTCTCAAAATGAACAGCCATTTTTTTCCCGACAGAGAACACGTCGATTGATCTTTCTAATTGAAGCACGTTGTGTTCTTTACGAGTTAAAACCCGAATTTCTTTACTTCAATTGACTTAATTTTTGTTTTGCAGCTTAAACAGAAGGACGCACGGGAAGTGTCTGCGAGCAGTAAAATGTTCTGATTACCCGGTAATAACATTAAATGCAGTGCATCTCACTGGCTTCCCTCCCGGGAAATTTTTCCCCTCCAACACCCCCTCCCCCCTCCAATCACATCATCCGTAATGAACTTTGTCCCATCAAAGGTTAATTTCAAATGTATGAATGTTGCCCTGAAGGTCGTCTGCTTCAATTATGGTCTTTTTGTCCACTAAATTTGGACACGATAAATACATCGACAGTTACGATCACAAAACCTAGGCTGAGAAGTTTTGAACCACACGTATTGCGGTTTAAAATAACGGCACGAGGTTGCTGTTTGCTGTGTTATGGGTCCCATGAACATTGTACCATACTTTCTTATGGTAACATCCCATGTTATGCGTCTAGTTGCACAGGAAGTTTTTCCTCAGCAGAATGTACAATGCCTACATTCCCATTACTTCCAAAGAAATATTAGTTTTTTGGACATAAACTTAGATATTCTAGTCCTTACGGACTTTTAATTTGCCTGAATAACAATCTATGACAAATATACGAGTAGGCATGTATGTACATACGTATGTATGGTATTTTTGTGCTGCACCTTCGTGTAAAATTTCATACGTCAATCACCTACCGCCATATAATCAACATCTCAAAAATAATTCATTTGCGTGTCTGAAATATTGTGCGGTCGCCTGCTGTTTCAGAAAATGTGGACGATATTGAGGCAAAAGTGATTTCGTAAAAACCTTTTTTGGATGCCAACCTGAAACCTAGGACTGTGCAAAAAAAAAGGGGGACTATGAGTCATGTGTTTTTGGGCAAATTCAGCGGTGGCGTCTGACCGTCATGTACCCTGTCTTCGTGAAAATTTACGTTTCCAGTAAAATAAACAGAGCAACAGAATCCGCAATTAATAATTTAAATTTTCAGAGTCATTATTATGGATTCAAGGTTCGTGATTAATTAATCATTGTTTGTCACTCTTGTCCAGTACTGGGCTTATTACAATTCATACATTTTAAATAATTTCCACGCCTATAAATTGTTTGTAAACCCATTCAAACTACCTTATTCTAGAGTGTTGATTATTTAACACAAATGTGCGCTCATGTGCTCAAGATGCTTACAATAGCCTGCTAGTGCACTTTAGTAGTAGCCACTGGAATCAGTTCTCCTTCTCCGCCCTTAACAATGGTATATTTCTTTCAGGTTTTCCGATCCCTTCCTGTTACTGGGGGAAAGTTCGATACAGTCACCAGTAAGCTCCATATTCATGATCAACGGAATCCATTGTCAAGGTAAAATGCACATTTCTTTGCAAGAACTCAAGACTTCCAGTAATACAGATGTAAAATATTCTCAAGAAGCATTGAAGATTTTAAAATTTCCTTAATGGAATACAGTCGCTCTTTGGAGACATGTAATAATTTAAATGTTTAGAACATTTGACGATAAAACATGAACCGTTTCTTTTAAAGTCCCAGTTCGTACCGCGCGTTAAACACTTCCCAAACCAAACAGTCACTACTGTACAGGGCAAATCCGCTGGTTTTTCTGTGTGGGCAAAATGAGCATTTATTACAAGTTTTCTTAATAATTTTGAAAAGCTGCTATTGGCTTCATCATGCCTGTCCGTCTTTCTGCTTCTCTGTCGGCATGGAACAACTTGACTCCCACTCGGCGGTTTTTCATGAAATTTGATACAAAAGGCTTTTTCGAAAATCTGTCGATATTATTCAAGCCTGACACTAATAACGTGTATTTAACGTTAATACGTATGCACATTTATAGTAATATTTCGCTGAATTTTTCTTAAAATGAGAATGTTTCGGACAAAACTTGTAGAAACAAGACATGCAGTGTACGCATAACGTAACATTGTGGTGCGATTGTGCAACAATTTTGGTACTGGAAAAGCAATAAGCATTACATATTCTAAGGGTGTGTTTGTAGCCTTGGTTATCCAGCATGCAATGCACATGCGCTATATTATCTGTGGCCTACCCGGCTTTACAAACGTTTCCCACATTATCCCATAAATGGCAAGATTTTCGAAAATACGTTGTTGAATATAAAATGTGTGTCTTGATTTTCTGTGCAAACTTTATCTGAAACACTTTTTTCTAAGAAGAATTAAGCGAATTATAATAAAAAATATGCATAGGTCTTCATGTACAGTACCCGATATTCCTGTCCGATTTTAATGAAACTTGAATATTCTTGACAGATTTTCGAAAAATAATCAAATATAAAATTCCATGAAAATCCTTCCTGTGTAAGTTAATTTTTTCATGCGGACAGACGGATAGAGAGACGGTCAGATATGACGAAGCTAATAGCCGTTTTTCGCAATTTTGCGAACGCGCCAAATAATCAAAACACACATTTTATGTTCAATAAATTTTTCAGAAAAATTATGGGATATTGTGGGAGAATATGGTAGGGTCTGACAGGTCACAGATTACAATATAATGCTAAGCAGAAAAGATATTACGTTCGGACCGGATAAGTAAGGCGAGTACACGGATACACACTCATAATATTTAATACTTCATGATTTGCAAGGCCACAAATGTTACCCAAAAGCGCTTCAGTTTTACTTTGTACGTACATTGCCTGTCTTGTGGAGTCCTAAACCTGCTGGTACATCAATTAACCAGTAGGCTTTAAAAGGTTAAAACATGTAATGATAAAGAGGGCTTCTCTTGGCTAAGAATTATCTGCGCTGTGGCGGGAGATTGAAGTAAATCGACTCGGCAGGTACGTGGCCACGGACCTATTCGGTATAACCAGTCAAGAATGTTCGAGAAATCTCTATTAAAATAGATAATCATTGACCTACAAAATCCCGAATATTAAGGTTCACGAACCGCCGGATTGTGTTGTAGTTATGTACAACTAATAGTACTAAATTTATTAACATTTGCCTAAGGGGCTTCCCTGAACATGCTCTGAATGTTCAGACCATTTTGTTTCGTGACAAGCCTTTGATGCTTCTTAATTTGCTACTATAGAACTCCTCTGCTGTCAATAATGCAAATACTGTACTCCAGCTTCTGTTCCCATTTCCAAAGTGGCACGTTCGATAAGTTTCCCCAAACAAAATTCTGTACAGGGGTGCTGATAAGTCCTTAGCCCGGCCAGGAAGGAAACAAGCTAATGTTTCTGTCAGAATTGCGTGAATTTCCTTCGGAGCCTTGCCTTGCTGGGGGGAAGGGGGGGGGACCTGATGACAGCTCGCGTCTCGATTTTGTTGAAATCGCGCGCGTCCCTGATATGCTTCCGAGCTTGTTTCCTTCCTAGTCGGGCTAAGTACTTATCACCACCCCGATACACGTGACTTTTCTCAAACACACATGCTGCATACCTCTCAAAACGTTATCTTTTTTTGGGGGGGGGTGAGGTTTAATTATCTACGAAGATACATTATATATCAGACCACAATATTTATTCTGTGATTATTCTGTCCTCATCAAACAAATCTTTTTTATTGATAAGGATACGAACGCAATATGACCACCAAGGCTGCAGAAAAATTTGTCGAAATGGAGCAGTAGTTAGGTACAAATTCTTCTGTGTGTATTGCAGCCGAAACTCTTTCCACCAAGCAATTCTTCCAGACCCAGGTATTGTGACGGCTCATTGTAATCCCTTGCAAGAAACTTTTTAGTTTTTGTTGCTTATATTCACTGAAATTGTGATTTTGTGCCAGGGTGTGTCCCCACCATTTATCAGTGGGAATCACAACTATATAATTTTTTTATTGTATATTGCAAATTACAATCTACTCAATTAGGTAGAGTAATTAGTAAGGTTGATGTAAGAAAAGGTCGTGAGGCAGGCACCATCCATCGGTGGTTCACTGTAGTTGTGCTTTTGAGCTAAGTCTTCCGGCCATAATCGTTTGATTCGTCTGTCGACTGAGGGGTTGAAGAGAGCTCTGATCAGTAGATTGCTGTGATCAGTGCTGCGGTTTTTTGTATTTGTTGGCGTTGATTCTAACCACTTCCGTAACGTACGGGATTTCGAAGTCACAACTATATAATTGAACTGAAAATTTGACTCTTTAAATGTTAATGCTTTTAATAATATCATAATGGAAATAATAATATTTACAGAATATATTATTCTTTAATATTGTACAGCATGTGACTCCAGGTACTGCAACTTCAAAAGTTCCTAATGCACAAGGCATTTATGATCAGTTATTTTTGATAAGAGTTGAGACACAAGTTATGTTGCTCCTAGCTGAATAACGTGCTCCATCTTAAAACTTAGCAATAATTGTGTACCTATTCGCTTAGGACAACGTGTACTAAAATGTATTGTTATTTTCTTGCACTTTCAAACAACATATTTATGAAATTCGAGCTCATACATGCCAAAAGCCACATTTGCATATGTTATTGAGTGGAAGGTTCCTAAGAAATAAAACAGTCTCATCCTTACTTCTGAAGTAGCCTTCCGTCCACACACTTTATTAACGTTGGTGATCAAGTAATTTTGTTGTACCTGCATTTGTAAACATTGTTCGTAACCGTCCTCTTTTTTGTACACATCCCTTTTTTTAATTCTAGGAACTGATATTCTTTCGTGACGCAGCATTTTTGTAGCCTTTCGGAAAGGACGATGAGTACTAAAATATTAGACAGCCCATTGGCGGGAAAGAGCAGGGTGTGATTACGTTAACAGTATGGACTTTAATTCTGGAGTGCGCCATTCGAAAGTGGGCCAAGTGAACGGATAAGTCAATGGCATTATTTGACGACACTGTAAATTGCAGGGACAGTTTGTTGTCTGTGGTTGATGCGTGAATGAGTGTGGTGCATTGGATAGATTATACTCAGAAGGGAAAACCGAAACACAAACAGAAAATCCTGTCCCAGTATAAAGCGTTTCCACCAAAAACTCTATGGGTGATGGTCTGGAAATGATGGGAGCCTCCGCAGTGGTATCATGGCCAATAACCGCCTGAGCCGTAACAAGATAACCGGCTACCTTGATTGCGTATTTTTAAAAGTCCAACTAGATTTCACTTCCAAATAAGACAGAAATTTCCTATTCAAATCCACTGGCTGTCTATATTTCATTCTTTATTACCATTTGATTCTACATACACAGTGCGATCCTTAACTTTTAGGACCGATTTAAATTTTAAATAATAGAACTAGAGAAATCTATCGGCCAACCCACTAACTAAGTATTATCAACCAACATCCGTTCACACACCGAGTTTCTTTTGTTTATCTTCGATATTGTACGAGTTATAACTTGTCTTGTAAAATCAGTTTTCTTTTTACGTCATGGATGGCAGAAACGGACAGTGATTTGCCATAAAATTTTGTTTCAAAGCCGATCTAACTGTGACAGAGACACTAGTACTGGTGCAAAAGGTTTATGGGAATGAGGCTGTGAACCGATCAAACGTTCTCAGGTGGTATGAAGCACATTACGCAAATTGTTATGAAATGTCCGCCTGTGGCTTAAACGCCAATATGAACAGAGTTGTCTCAAATATTCAATAATGTGCCGCAAATCAGTTGCCATTTACAGCACAGTCGAATAATCTGAAGGATCTGTGTGATAGGAGTTTTTATAATTGACACTAAATAACCTTAACTGTGTTAGGTGCAAAATTTTCACAACCAAAAGAAACTCTAGTGCAAGGGATTGAGAATTTGATGCCTAGGATGTAACAAAGAATAAAATGGTACGCTTAGTAAAAATTTGACACTTGTTTTTGTTTCTTTTTTACTAAATTTTTGTGAACATAATTTGTTTTCCATTAAATCCATTTGCTCTGGTATTTCTCGCACGTCTTGTTCTTGCTTCTAAAATTCCACGAGCACTCAAACTGTCCGTGTTCACGCATAGGTACTTTCGTTCATAGCACATTGATAAGTACACCCAAGAAATTTTGCAGGTTCCAACGGATTCAATTTATTTTCATCATATAGGGATTTAAACACAGGCCTGGAAATGCCCTGAGGGCTGCAGGCTCCCAGAATTTTTGGACAATCTGTACATGTAGGTGGTAAGGTTGTCATCACTAGGTACCGGCCTCTTTAGCCCCGAGAAGATACTCCGGGTACTCATTTCTGTTAGAAGCCGAGTCGATCCCAGAGCAGTAGGATGACCGGAAAGATTAGGTCAATTAAAAATTCCAGTAACCCCAACGAGAGTCAAACGCGCAACCTTCCTGCTTGTAGCGCAGTGCCGCAACCAACTGTGCCACCGCGTATCCCTTACCTGCCTTCAACCCTTTAAACGCCAAATTAAATCCCATCTGCCATTTACTGGCATTATTAGAACCTCGCCATATTCTCCACGTTAGCAGGATAAGGGTTAAACTGTCGTTAAGTAACCTAAATGCAGTCAACAAATACAATTATTGCCTTCTTAAAAAATATATCTGTAAAAAATTATTAATAATTTGTTAACAAAGGCCAATGTTTTCGAAGTTACATGTAAAAAGGAATGTTATTATAGGACTTGTTGTTTGGAGTTGAGGTACAGACACATAAAATTACATAAATGTCTCCGAGCGCTAAAGCAGCAGTTTCCTTAAGAAGCTGAATACGTCTAAGAACAACACTTCCACACATTTCACAAAACCGTATCTTAGTTTAGCTACTTCAGTTACATAATTCAAGTGGTGTTGTTTCCTACCGTGTTATCAAATTGCTCACTTAACACAAATATTTAATACAGTACATGACCAATGCCAGTTGAACATCGCTGATGCATATTCATGCAACACTGAACAATATTACACATCTCCATTGACATATCTTCCATAATTGAGCAAGTACTGTTTAAGCCATAGTATTCATTTTGATGACAATATTCTAAACAAGTAAAAAGTAGTAAAGGTACAGTGATCCTGTTACAGGCCCGGTGTGGCCCAGAGGGTGGGTAGAGGTATAGCTCTACTCTTCCATGACCGCGGCATTAGAAGGGGGTGAGTGATCAGCAGCACGCCCCGGCCGCACTTTACCCCCGGGAAAGACCCGATACCTATTTTACAGGAGGCTGGGTGGGCCCCAGGGCCGGCGGATTATTCCAGTACCCCGGCAGTCCTCTCTCCTTCTGTTCCCTGCTTATTTCCTTCTCTTCTCTAACAAAAAATCTTCTTCCGTGTCCTCAGCTGCTGCTTCTTATGCTTGCTCCAGTGTATGCTCTATAAAGTCGCTCGTCCCGGTTTAAAAGCAAAGTCTTGTCGCCACGATCCTTAATGAAGCTACCACTGAAGCTACTTGTACTTAATTAATATCCAAGTGTTGTTATTTCCATATATAGGGAGTGGCATGGCGGGTGGCCCACCCTCGCTCATTCTATAGTCACCACGGCTACCTCGCTTCCTCTCCTTTCTCTTCTGACTCTATTGTTCCTATGGAGGTCCGTTCCTTGTACAGGCAGTTCCTTCAGAGTTGACCAGTGTAATGCGTTAACTCTTTCTTGGTAAGGTTTGTTTCCTGGTATATTAATGGCGATTTCTAAACTGCACGCACGAGCAAACACGCACATGCACGCAGATAAACACACATGTGTGTGTCTTGAATTCCTGTCATTAATGTGCCTCCATATAGTAAGACATTCTTAATGAAACGTAAACTGAGAGTAACCTCTGAGATGAGTCTGTTGCTTGTATAGTGTGTAAATACCGCAGTATGAAACTATGCCCGCAAACATTTATCCTTAGGTACTACTGCTACTATTGCTACTACTACTACTACTACTGCCGATCCCAGTGGCCGCGCGGTCTAAGGCGTAGGTCTGAGGCCGCTCGCCTGCTGAGATTGTGGGTTCGAATCCCACCGGGGGC
>Ga0136643_10011807_pt1 | contig 12984 bp, 8 predicted proteins | sample TergutLab28metaG_FD_96883 | JGI IMG/M metagenome (GOLD analysis project Ga0136643, IMG submission 96883) | Labiotermes labralis P1 segment gut microbial communities from Petit-Saut dam, French Guiana - Lab288 P1 (version 3) (version 3) | ecosystem: Host-associated > Arthropoda: Insects >...
ATATTCAGTACCTATATTTGTTGAATAAATATATAAAATGCAACTTTAGAGGTTAGCGGTGCGGTACGACCACTATAGTTGACATTAGTCGTCAAAAGGTTAATATTGCCTATTTGTTATAAGCCTATTTATCGTTTGGTATCTTGAAAGTCACCAAAACAATAGACATAAATTAAATTCTTACAGCATGGGAAACGGAGTCGGGATAGCTAAGTCAGTGTAGTGTCCAGGCCAGTGTTTCTCAACCGCCGGGCCGCGCCCCCGTACCGGGTCCTGGCATCAATTATACCGGGCCGCGAGAGATTATACTGGAATTTGTCATTTTAGTTTTCTAAGTAATTTTCATGAATAAATGTTTTATAGTGGAAATATTCTGAGGAGAAAAATATTCGTGAATGTGTCGAAAAACTCAGACCCAGATGTTGGCCTGAGGAAACCACAAAACGCTACAAGATTTCATTAATCCAGTGATTGATAACTAATTTAAATGTAATTTTATATTTGTCAGCATTCCACACCGTATACATAAATGTACTAATACTCTTTATGATTATGCCATAATTAATTATTAATACTTATGTTAGTTTAATGTAAGAACTTCAAAAATATAGAAAGGTATTTACGAGTAAATTTGTTGGGAGAGGGCCCTCGTCTTATGAAAAAAGAATTTACCGGGCCGCGGTATCACAAAGTTTGAGAAACACTGGTCTAGAAAGAGTAGAGCTATACCCCTACTCCCCCTATGGGCCGTACGGCCTGTGCAGAGCCTCAGTGCCTGTACAAGGGTGCACTTTACCTTTACATTTTAAAGACAACGGATTTAGGTTGAAAGGGTATTAGGGTCTGACCACTTACGCTGACACGTTTTTGTTGTTTGATTTGGTCCGTGATTGCGAATGCTGGAATTGTACCCTAGATTACTGCAGGACCGCACTATGTTGTTTCTAATAAAATTTGGTTAAGTGATTGAACCCTTTAAAACCCAGCGGTTACTTTACGTACCGGCAGCTTCAACATTTAAAAATCTGCACAGCGTGTGTCGGTATTCGAAATGGTTCGCGGAACAACACTCGTTTATCTGTACATCATTAACTGATTAGTCACTTTAATTATCAATCAACAAATGCACTTACATAAAATTTCATATTAAAACACTTAAAATCGCTCAGACATGTTTCGATCCTAAGATCATCCCCAGGGAGCTACGTTGTTCCTTGCTAAAGTCATTTTAAAAACACTCACATAATAATTCCATTATATTAACATGGTGTTGTGGCAGCATATCTGTAATATAAATTATACTTCTTAAGTAATAGTCAAAATAGTTTATTAGCCATATCAAAATAACATATATTAATGAAGATTTTTATATATGCAAATAATTAAGCTGTTTGGATTGAAAGTGAATGCTTACCGTGTTGTGTAAGAGGACGTTGTTGGGGATGCCTAATTATATGCATATATAAAAATCTTCATTAATGTATGTTATTTTGATATTCTTACTAAACTATTTTGACAGTTACTTAATAAGTATAATTTATATTACAGATATGCTGCCACAACACCATGTTAATACAATGGAATTATTTTGTGAGTGTTTTTAAAATGACTTTAGCAAGGAACAACGTAGCTCACTGATGATGATCTTAGGATCGAAACATGTCGGAACGATTTTAAGTGTTTTAATGTGAAATTTTATGTAAGTGCATTTGTTGGTTGATAATTAAAGTGATTCTACGAAATGCACGGTGGAATAATAAGGATAACTTATTAGTATTTATAGCTGACACGGGGTTCCCAGCGCGGTTCGAACTGAATCATATGTAATCCAGGCTTTTCATAGTCTTTTTTAAAGCTTAATATGGTGTTTCGAAAAACTGTGACGTTGTTAATTTTTAGCTTCTCTATCAGTTGAAACATTAAATCGTAGATTTGCTCCTGTTTCTTGAAGGCTGGATGCTCCTTAGGAATTTGATGTCTGTCACGCTAGGCTTTGCGAATTTCATATCTTTGCAACGTCAGATCCTAGAAGAACGTAATCCTCACGTAAGATCCTAGAAAAACGTAATCCTCACCTCCTTCATATAGCCCTTATGGTGCATGGGGTTGTAGGTGCAGCCTAGATTTTTGTAAAGTTTGTGACACCCCCGAGCATCACTGTGGTCATAGAACGCACTTCAACAGTCAATCCTTGTTCGACCAACAAAATTCGTGCCTGGGTACATTCTTCTGTTGCCACATCACCTTGTCACGTGATGAACCTGCAGACGGAAGCTCGACTGACAATGTTCTTAATTACGCAAGCTATCCGCACCGGCTTCACACCGCCTTCAATGCATAGTGTTAATGCCAGCGTGCTACGTCATTCTGTCGTGTAAGACCTAGGTTTGGTTTCTCAAGGCCGCATTACTTGTTTCTGTCACGGTTTTCAGCAGTTACGCCATAAGACTTCCTGTATAATTATTATTATTTTAATGTTAAATTATTGTTAATTAACAGCGCCAGTCTTTTCAATAACTTTTTATAAGTTAGTATGTGACATGCATGCGAGAGAGGAGAAATGAGTACAGAATTTTGATGGACAAACTGGGAGAAATGAGAGCGATAGGAAGACCCAGATGTGCATGTGCGTGGGAGGGGACTATTCAAATTGATCTTGAAGAAATAGGGTGGGAGGCTGTGGAATGAATTCTTCTGGCTCAGGATAGAGATCACTGGGGGGCTGATGGGAGAAAGGGATTCCATAACTTTCGGACGATTCCATAAAATGGGAGGAATTGCTGGACTTGCTGAGGAACTCTTAGCTTCTGAAGAATGAATCTTCTTGCTTAGACTTCGTACTCTGGTTTACAAATACATGGTTGGAATTTATTTCACTGAAGTATGTCATTTTAAATACCAATGAGGAATGTTAGCCCGTGTCAACGGCACAGGTATTGTAAGGAACATGTTGCTTTGCAGTTTAGCGTGTATGCACCGACGTTTCCTACGGGCTACGTATTTACTTGGTATTCATTGTTTTCTGGTTGATTGTTTTTGGTACTGATAAAAGAGGCAGCAGTTTCGTTTGTAATTTCGGTGCCACATAAATTGGTTAATTAAACCTTTACAGACGAAGCGCAGACCGTTTTATTTAAAAACCCAGTCCGTACCGCGCTGTAAACCCTTTTCATCTCGGTTATAAAAACCAATCAGTTTATGCTGTAAGTGGCACAAGTCACTGTTTGTTCTCAGATAAATACAAAACACGTAAATACAGTGTGGGCAGAGCGTAAAATTGTTGAATGTTAAACTGGTGGTGCATCACGTAACCAGTAGGCTTTAAAAGTTAAGCATGGGGCAATCTGTGTATTTTTCAGTTCACGAGAATATACTAGATAACCATGTGTAATGGAGCGGCTGGGGACATGTGACTGAGGAGAATATGCGCTTATCAACTTAGATACTATGGCTGTTTATGAAATTATAATATAGCTGTGACGTGTTCTGAAATGTGACCGTGGTTACAATGACAACTTATTAGGGAGAGCAGTTAGTGTTTGTTAACTGGTTCTTGTCACTAATGCAAGGCACAAGTTACCCTATTGCTGTAATGACGCAGCATATTTTAATTTACTGTTATGTTACGGTATTTATAACCACAGAAGGCGCCACCAAACGAGGATCGTGTGATAATTTATATGTTTTGGTGTCTTCATTATGTAGTGTTGCTTTCACATAAGCCATTATTTGCTCAAAATGGAATCGGCACTCGCCGGCCAGGCCATTGCTCAGGCGGTTAGCCGCCGGCCTGTCGCCGCGGAGGCCCGGTTTCATTTCGCGGGTCAGTTCATGTGGGATTTGTGATGTACAGTGTGGCACTGGCACAAGTTTTTCTCCAGGCGCTTTGGTTTATTTCTGATAGTGTCGTTCAACCTGTGTTCCAAGAATCATTCGTTCATCTATTACCGACACTGTGTAATCTTAGCTACTGACAGTGTCTTTCAATGACTTTCTTAAACAACTGTTGCTGCAATGCTGTACCAGTCTGTAACTCGGTAACTCCATGATTCATAATTCTTGAGAAGCTACTAGATCAAATACTCGAAAAAATACACTCATTTTACGGGACTCCAGGTTTCATTATGTACATATGAGCCCAGCAATGGTTCTTGTTCTGAGCATGGTGAATCAAATCCATAACTTCTTACCCTGTTTCTTGTAAATTACATTTTAACTCTCCTTCTAGACTTCGCAAGTTGCCTCTTTCATGTTTTCACGTCATAATTTTGTATGCATTTCACACGTTCACCTTGCGTGCTACAAGCCCCGGCTTTGGTGAGATACTTCTACCTTCCAAGCAACATTTTAAGCAGAGGATATATTGTGAAGCTGCAAAGCATCACTTTCTCTCCAGGCTCCAGTCGGGAGCCAGGATAATCCAGCTGATTGACTAGGAATCGGGTTTCGTTTCCAGGCAGAGGTCTACGTTTTATTTTTACCACAGCGTGGAGATGGGCTTTGGGCCCCATGCCACCTTGTACCCAGCGGGTGCCGCGGCTCTTTACTCGAGGGTAAAGGGGTCTGAACGTAAAGCATATCGATTTACTATGTCTTTCTTGGGTTAAGAATCCATGGAGATGTGCTTCCATTCCCCCATACGCTTGTGAGTTAAGCACAGCGACGACTTTTCTTCTAGACTTCCTGTATGTTTGGTCAAAACATCGTCAATTGGTGTACGTGCTGACCAGATATTGCTGTCAGTTCACAAGTGTCAGTCAGATAACACTGTCATGACACACAAATGTTGGCAAGTTGCATTGTTTTTGTCGGATGATCTGACCATTTTATCATCTTATTAGTCTGACTGTGAGGAGCCGGGATAGCGACTGGCTACGGGTTGGATTGTCTGGGGATCGAATCCTGGTGAGGGCGAGATTTTCCGCACCCGTCCAGACCGGTCCTGGGACCCACCTAGCCTCCTATACAATGGGTACCGGGTCTCTTTCGCGGGGGTAGAGCGGCCGGGGCGTGGCGTTGACCACATACCCCCATCTAGTGCCGAGGTAAAAGAAAAAGTAGACCTATACCTCTATTCCCCCTCTGGGCCTTCGTGGCCTGTTCTAGGGTGAACTTTACCGTTACTTTACCTTTATGGTATGACTGTGATCTAAATTATTCTGAAGATACCGTCGTTTCGGTTGTGACACCGTAATCTTCAGGGAAGACATCCCGTTGTCTTACTAAATGAACTACGCCTACTCTGTCGAAGATAGAGCGGGTTTATTTTAATTGCGCCTTACATGCTTGGTACACGTTTCGACCCTTTTTAAGTCATCATCAGGCGCGTAAAAACAAAAATCTTCATTGTATCTCCCTTTAGATGATTTTTGTATTGACATGCCTGATGATGGCCTGAAAATGGCCGAAACATGTAGCACACATGTAATGTAAGGCGCAATTAAAATAAATCTGTGTTGTGTTCGGTAGTGTAAGTGTAGCTTATGTATGACGCCGTGGTTTATGGCAGAAATTTTACGACGACTCGCAGGAACAAGAGTCTCTTGTATGCTCGTATGAAGGTCTTCGTTAAGTTTCTACCAGCCCGCACGGCGTCACACACCAGAACGCTGACGTTTTAGTCGCCGTCGTGAGAACCTCTTCTCACATCGATTCATGTGACTTCGAATGGTCTCCAGTGGCGTGTCATTGTGAACGCGATAATGAACGCACAGTTGACGTACTTTGAAGGTAGGTTGTCCATGATAAGTTGGTCCCTGTCACCACGGCGAGGCGCGTCCTCGGGATACGGATGAAAAGACGGCCTCTAGATATGGGGGGTAGCTGCGAATACTTTGAATGTGTCGCAGATAGCCGAAAATGGGTGGTCCCGCAGCTTGGAGAAGAGAACCTTGGACCGGGAAAGATCCTCTGGTGGACTGGATTGATCTGGCTCGTTATAGGCACGAGTGGCGGGCTGTTGTGAAAACGAGCATGAACTTAACGTGTTCCATGAAGTACGGAGAATTTGTTAACTAGTTTGGGAACTATAAGCGTCTCAAGAAGGGCTCTGGTACGTGGAGTTGGTTTGTTGTTTGTTTGTTTGTTGGTTGGTTGGTTGTTTGTTTAGAAGAAGGGTAATGTATTGACTAGTTGAACCACTGTCGTGTTCCGAAGGAGGGTTGCTCTTCGTGGTGCCCGTTGATCAGGTAACGATATTGTACCTGTACTGTTCTCCACGTCATGGTTACTTTTTATGTAGATCGCTGTCTTCATGGTGTCCTCAAGGTCACTCCCATGAAGACCTCAAATATCATATCTTGTTTTTAACTTGGTCATCAGCAGCATCTACACTGCACTCGTGCAGGCGTGTCATAAGAGTCCTCAAGTTGCACACGTTTGTACTATAGCAGAGCCAAGGTTGTCCGCCATATACACACAGGATGTTTCTGCCCGTACCTGTTGCTGCCTGGGAGTCATTGTCATTGAATGAATGAATAAAGGTAGGGAGGGTTCCACTCCCCCAACAGACCTTCCTCTTTTCTTGGTAAAACTGGCGCACATCCAACCCCATTTCACTCATAGCATCGGAGCTACCGGAACATTCTGATGTTTGATATTCTGATTGCCGACGTTTCAGAGTGTCCTTCCGTTCCGTACAGCGCTGTACCTGACCACAGGCAACGCATTTATCGGAATTTCTCAACCGTGGAACATTCGTTTTACTATATCAAAGAAAGGAGCACCGGAACGGTACTGGTTAGTTATCTTCATACAGGGGCACACCCAAGGGGGGCAGAGGGCTGCCCGGCTCCAGCCAACCTCAGATCGAAATAAAATTTAAAAAAAATTACTTTTATAGACGGAATGACATGAAACGTTTTACGTGGTTTAACCTTCAGTCGAAATTAGCCCCTGAAATTGGCTGGTGACTGGAACATTAGAATTGTGGGACATCAAATAAAAACTTAGGATGTTTTAGATCAAATTAAATGCGTTAAATAGATTAGACCTTGTGATTTAAATGAAGTGAAGCCATCATAGGAGTTTTGTTTGTATGTATAAACATGCAGTTGTAAGCAGTGTTATGGCACATTTATACTTAAGACATGATTTTTGAAACAAATTTTAAAAAAATGAAACTTAAATATAGCATCAGGGTTAGCCCATCCCCCCCCCCAATGGAAACATTCTAGGGACACACATGTCATCATATTTACACACACACACACACACACACACACATATATATATATATATATGTGTGTGTGTGTGTGTAATAATAAGTTCAGGTCTATTAAGTCACATTTGTCGCCCGCACTGCATCCTGGACGGAGTGGCTTCTGTGATTCTTTGACCCTGGTGAACAAGGCGCTAGGATCTTTCGAAACGCCGATAACTGGTTGTACAGGGTTATTCAGAATGGCTGTCGGGGTTTTCACAACTTGCCATACACAATACACTTGAGATAGGAGTATATGTATTTTTTTGTTTTGTTTAATAGAACAACACTCCAAGTTTTTGTTACATGCCTTACAGGTGCTCTATATGTGCACCCTTTGTGATTCTACAAACATCACCACGATAATCGAGTTCGTTCCGAATGTCAACGGTGATGGTTTCAAAGGCGGCTCTGATTCGTACCTTCATTTCCGGGATACACACGCACCCAGTCTCTTGAAACTGTGCATACCACCTTCGAATGGAATTGTCAGATGGTGGTTGTTTCCCGAATTTGGTGCGGAATTGCCGTTGGACAATTGTACCCCGACAATAATTTTGAATAATCCTGTATTTACCAGTCGACACGGCATAATATGGCAGAAGACTTGAATCTTCCTCTAAATCCCATTGAAACTAGCAGATGGGTCTTTCCCTTTCCAGTTTTTAAGGGCTGAAATTTTCTGCGTTCCCTGTAATGCCTTTCTTTTTTTCGGATTGCAATCGCTGTAATATCCCTTTCTAGTTTTGAAACGTCAGTTACCCCGATGGGATTTGCAAGAGAAGCACGTAACTTTCCGGACTTAATTTGGATAGAAGTCACATGCACCTGAGCCCCACGTTGCAGTAGGGCGTGACAATAAGCTGCTGCCGGCCGTAATCCGCTTTTACAGAAGAGACAGTTTCTCCTCGTCTATATGTAGATTTTCCCCCTTTGGCTTGTCTGGAATTTGAAGTAGTCTCTTGTTAGTTTGCCCCCCACCCCCCTCCTGATGAAGCAATGATAATTTTTGGTTGTAATTGTCTGTATAAACTGGTATGCTGTCCAGTAAGTGGCATTAATTTTCTGTAGCAAGTGCAAGACATAGGCTATTACAAAGCGCTTTTTTTCATCGACGGTTTAACCTTTTAAAGCCTACTGGTCACGTGATGAACCAACAGGTTTATCTTTCAACAATTTTACACACTGCCCACACTGTATTTATGTGTTTTGTATTTATCTCAGAACAACCAGCGACTTGTGCCACTTACAGCATAAACTGATTGCTTTTATAACCGAGCTGAAAAGTGTTTACAGCGCGGTACGGACTGGGTCTTTAAATAAAGCGGTCTGCGCTTCGTCTTTCAGAACAAACGGCGACTTGTGCCACTTACAGCATAAACTGATTGGTTTTTATAACCGAGATGAAAAGTGTTTACAGCGCGGTACGGACTGGGTCTTTAAATAAAGCCGTCTGCGCTTCGTCTTTCAGAACAGACAACGACTTGTGCCACTTACAGCATAAACTGATTGGTTTTTATAACCGAGATGAAAAGTGTTTACAGCGCGGTACGGTCTGGGTCTTTAAATAAAGCAGTCTGGGCTTCGTCTTTAAAGGGTTAAATGAACAACTCGCCAGTCCTTTTCAGTAAGGAACTAAGTTTTTCAGGTTTTTCGAAAGCCTGCACGAAGCGGGGTAACTCAGTTGGTATAGTGATTGGGTTACTGGCTGGAAGACCAAGGAAAGGAGTTTTTTTTGCAACAGCGGAAAGAGATTTTCTCTCGCGAGATTTGTTGTTCTGACAGCTGATGATTCGAGTCTTTTGGGATGTGACGGTGTGTGGATGGGTGAGACATGGCGTTTCGAACGAACGTAGTGCCCTCATCTCCAATCGAAACGTCGGGAATTACGCACGCAAAACAGCTTCATATTCCAAACGACCTGATTCATTCGGATTTCATTTCTCCACGCCGCCCAGACCGGGTGAATTGCCAACCCAACCTCTTATCCAGTGGGGGCGCCTTCCTCGAGATCGTAAAAATGACCATGTCCTTATAATGGCAAATTTAAGAAAGCGTGGAGCTGTTATCATCATCATCATCGTCGTCGTCGTCATAATTATAGTCTAGGCTCATTAATGAATGAGGAACTTTTAAGACGCGTTGAAATCATTATATGGGCATTTGCCAACAGCGTCGTAGATAAACTGGCTTTTCGTTTCGATACGATGATGATGATGATTCAGTTCAGTTCAATAGGTATTTATTAACTTGCAGGGTTAACTGTACAAGTGTCAATTATAAAGCTGGCACAAAAACACAAAGAGAGCACAAAAACGGAAACACTGAACTGACGAAGCAAAAACAGTGTGGCAGGAGAAAGGCAATATAAATGAAGAAATGCGACAACAATTCTAAAACCTGAAAAACGTAGTTAAGTTGATTAAAAAGGCACAGATTAACGCAGAATCTGTAGTGATGAAGTAATGGACTTCCTGAAGATATCCACGTCTTTGCACAAAATGTTAGCAGCCGAAACACGTCTAGTTGTCGCGGGTTTTTTTTTTGTACAAGTGACAATGAGTGGGGATGATGATGATGATGATGATGATAGTGCGTACAATGATTAAGTGCGGTGTAGGTTTTTTTTTTGTCTGGTTGTTAGTTTGGACTATATGTCTGCCTTATGAAAACATACCTGGATACTTATAACGCCGGACCACATGGACCCCTGCATTGCACCTATCCATGTTGTTGTGCAGTGTTCGCAACCTTCCGTGAGCTCTTGGTTTTGGTACGAAACAGGGATTGAGTAGAATGCAAACCGTGATGGGAGATCCGAATACCCAGCGTTGCTAATTTGCCCCATCTAGCATTACGCAGTGTTAAAGTAATTTCAGTTCGATGTGTATTGGGCCGTGCATCATCTTGATAACTGAAGAATAAAATCCAACTAGATGCCACTTATTACTTTATTATGCTTATGTTAGGCTCAACATGTTTCGGGCACCATTATGCCCATCATCAGGCGCTCACGACGGTGGCGTTGGTTACCACATAGGCCGTCTGGTTCTCGAGTTGCTGCTGGTTGGAGGTTAAGTGCAGGCAGGATGGATGAGTGCCCGGACAGAAGGCTGTACCACGTGTTACAGCCTCCAACTAGCAGCAACTCTAGAACCAGAAGGCCTATGTGGTAACCAACGCTATCGTCGTGAGCTCCTGATGATGGGCATAATGGTGCCCGAAACATGGAGCCTAACATAAGCATAATAAAGTAACAATTGACATCTAGTTTGATTTTATTCATCCTTTAATTTCAGTTCCTCCGTCTGTGCTACAGAGTAGCATGGTTGACAAGGTCACTATAGCGGTCGCACGAATGCCGTCTCTCGATCATGGTTCTAAGTTCAAGTTCTGAAGTTGGCTCATTCCCTCTTAGGTTCATTGATAACCCCTTTGTAAAGATACTTCCTTCCACACTTGAAATTCAACATATTCCCTTTTATGCAACCCAGAATTTCCCAAACATTTCAACAAAATCCGGAGACAAATCTGTATAGTGACTGGTTATAGGTTGGACGGTCGGGGTTCAATTCCTGCCTGGAGCAAGGATTTTTATCTTTGTCACAGCGTCCAACCGGCGTTGGGGTCACCCAGCTTCCTGTCCGATGAATACCTGGACAAAACGGCCGGAGCGCAAAGCAGATCCTTCCCTCTTCTTTGTGCCGCCGTACTTATTGAAGCGTAATCGCAAATTTATTATTATCAGTCTCCAATCTGTTGTCGAGCCAGTTAAATCCTGAGGCCTTCGCTCTTTGGGGGATGTCAGACAGCGTATGATGGTAGTTTACCGACGTCTGTCGGCCCAGTCTTCAAGAGTGTAGTTGTCCTGAAACGTTGGTAAACAACTGCGAACGTACGCTGCATAGCAACTAGGAAGACCGAAGGTATACACTACACCGCGGCGGAATCCTGACATCTCGCGCAGTTCAATTCTGTTTTCACATATTAATGGGGGGGGGGAGCAGTGGCGTACCTAGGGGGTTTTGGGGGTTCAACCCCCCCTCCGAAATTCCGAAGGCCCTCCAAAATCGTGCCAAACTCAACCCGATTGTGAAAAATGTTTAAAATTGCTGAATTTAGGGCGCCAACACTCCAAGATGTTCGGAAGAAAGGCAGTAAAATTCTAAAACTACAGCCGGTTCACAATTGTTTTACATTAGCAATGACAAATAAATTGGTTGTCATTATAAATAGTCTTAAAATACCAAAAATTAAGGAAATTTTACTATATGAAATGACATTTCTTGTACCAAATTACAGCTGCCTCCAGAACCCCTGACTAGGGGGCTACCGCCCCCAGATCCCCTTCCTCTCTGCCCTCGGTCCTCATCTGAATTTGTTAACCCCCCCCCGGCCGAACAAAATTCCTGGGTACGCCACTGGGGGGGGGGGTAATGATAGGTATAAAGTAGAACTTGCTTACATGTCAGAGGACCTGAAAGATAGACATCTGGTGATGTTCTTGGGAAGAGATCTGAATAGATGTAGCGGTACAGCTACTTGAAGTAAACGTCGAGGCTATAGGCCTAATACCTACTTAAGTATAGTAACAATTTGGACTGCTTCATAAGCACAAACTGTTTTCGACCATCACTGCCACCTGGCGTATTTGTCCGTGACAACAAACATTACGTGTTACACACTCATAGTGACAGTATTTTCATGTTCAAGCCATAACCTATACCGTTACTTTGATGTAGCCCTCGTGCGTTGTCAGTTCTCTTTGCTCTTTGTGCAAAGTTAGTGCCATTAGTACCATTAGTTTGTGTTTCAGGCCCCTTCAAATTGCAGTTTTCTTGCAACTGGACTTTTGCAGGCTTTGGTGTGAATAATTTCGCAGGTATTCAGGCCATGTTTCAACACGTGTTTGTACTTTGTTTTCATATTTGTTCGTGGACTACGACAGTTGTAGCCAAACAACGAAGCGTGCTGTCATTATTTTGTAGTGTTGTGCCACTGCGACGCTTTATGTTGCTTTCCCAGCACCAGTCCCTAGTTGCTAGAATAAACAGCCGCACTTCTAAATGTCAGTCTACTGCGTACTTGCATACAGCGTGCATTTAATATAGCAATCTGTCCGTCAAATTCTTCTACTAATAGCTACGTCTTTCCCTGCCCTGTGGCCACTGGCTATGTGGACTGGAAGTGCTGTTGTGGTCCAGAATATTTAAGATCATTGATACGAATATTGGAGGTTTCAGATCTGCGATCTCGCGCGATAAATTCTCTATTCTTATTGCGCACACTTGCGCATCTTCCACTCCTTCTGTTTTCTTAATATTATTATAATTGTCTTTTGTTTCGGAAATAATGAAGATAGGTCGCCTGTCATGACTTGGTTGTCAGAACCTCGTTTGTATAATTTAGTTAGTGGTTTGGTCGTATTCATTCATTTTGTAGTCTGTCTTACGACAGGCCCACAGTCTCTTCCAAAGCGAGTTCTCCACAGAGTGTGACTAGTGCAGTGTTTCTCAAACTTTGTGAGACCGCGGCCCGGTAAATTCTTTTTTCATAAGACGAGGGCCCGGTCCAAACAAATTTACACGTAAATACGTTTCCATTTTTTAAAGTTCATACATTAAACTAACATAAGTATTAATAATTAATTATGGCATAATCATAAAGAGTATTATTACACTTGTGTATACGGTGTGGCATGTTGAAAAATATAAAATTACATTTAAATTAGTTATCAATCACTGGACTAATGAAATCTTGTAGCATATTGTAGTTTCCTCACG
>Ga0136643_10011809_pt1 | contig 12982 bp, 8 predicted proteins | sample TergutLab28metaG_FD_96883 | JGI IMG/M metagenome (GOLD analysis project Ga0136643, IMG submission 96883) | Labiotermes labralis P1 segment gut microbial communities from Petit-Saut dam, French Guiana - Lab288 P1 (version 3) (version 3) | ecosystem: Host-associated > Arthropoda: Insects >...
ATTATCATAGTCAGTGTCAAGAGAAACTCAAATCTCACCAAATCATACAAAGTCACATCCTCTAGCCAGGGTATATTGATGAAAGATACACATCAATTGTGCTGCAGACAACAGGAACTGTCTGTAACTGCTGTGTGTGTGAATGTTGGTGGGCTGGATAGCATTAGTCAGTACAGTGACTCACTATGTGCCGGACGGTCTGGGGATCGTATCACTGTGGAGGCGAGATTTTCCACACCCATCCAGACCAGCCTGGGGCCTACATGGCATTCTGCACAATACGTATATCTGTATCTCTTTCCAGGGGTAAAGTGGGTAGGGAATGGCACTGACCACCCACCCAAATCAGGTGCTGAGGTTAAAGAAGACTTTATGTATGTATGGATTTTAAATTGTGTGTACAGAGAAAAATTATGTAACAAAGACAGGGAGTGGAAACATTGATATTTGTCATCATGGACTTCAGCTGCCAGTAGTCCAATATTTTAAGGTAAATAATAAAACTGCTGATGTAATTAGTAAACGTTCAGTGAATGAACAGAATTGAATTACACTCTGATGTCTGTGGTTCCTCTTAACCTTAGTTTCCCATGAAGTCTTAATCTTCAGAATGTAATTTTTTTTTTAAATAGTTTGCCCAACAAGGTAGCAATTCAGCTTACTGCAAACTATTAACTTTTAGACGCCTAACGTCAACTATAGTTGATGTACCGCACCACTAACCTCCAAAGCTGCATTTTATATATTTATTCAACAAATATAGGTAACAAATATTTTAAACATGGTGTATACTCTCCATATTTTTCTCTTCAAAATGCAGTTTGTTTCATAATTCTAACGTATTTGGTTCCTGTATTATTCACATTTTATATACAGGATGTGCTAAAATTAAAAAATAATTCTGGCGCCAAAAGGTTAATAACTGCATTATCCACATTAGGTGGTATTTGCATTGTATGTCAAAATGAGCTCCAATCAATAACCATGTGACTGAAAACATTCAAGCCTACAACGTGGCAATACAATAGAAAGTGATCTGAAATAGAAACAGCTTCACAAACCAGTGGCATATTCTAGTAAAAATTCGTGATTCTTGAAGATTTCTTATGTATTTACTTTATGGTAGCATTTGTAAATTTTTTGTATTTACATTTGCCTGATATGTTATTTTAATTCATTTACTTCCACATTTATTTTCAGCACATTGTAGTATCTATATACAGTGAAATTAACAAAGACAGAGACTGGCCAAGCAGTCACTGAGGGGAAGTAGAGGTATATCTCTACCCATACGCAATCTCAGCTCTAGAAATGGGGTGGGTGGTCAATACCACATCTTGGGCACTGTACCCCCCTGGAAAGAGACCCAGTATCCAATGTACAGGAAGCTTACACTGAAATTTAGGGGACCAAATTCTTGAATTTTAATACATGTGAGTTCTTTATACTGCAATTATAACCTATGTATACATTACATAATAAATTGTTTATAGCTGCTGTCCAACACAATATATTTTGCTTTTAGTTTTCTTTATTGTAGTGGTGACATTTTTCAGTCTTTTAGGCCATCATCCAGTGATCACACAAAAAAATTACTTATGGTACATGCAGTGTGTTTTATGTAGCTGGGGATCCCATTATACTTACAATTATATATATATATTAAAAAAACTATGTCTAAATACTGAATTGTAACTTGTAAAAACACAAAATTTCCTTTGGCATTTGGATGACTTAGACAGACAGAAGTACAAAAATGTTACTGAATTTAGCTTGAATAGTTTTTGGATATAATTTATCAGAAAAGATATTTCAAATACTTGAACTCTTGTCAACCTCATTTTTTGTACTTTGATGTGCGTGCGTGGCTGTAACTAGTGCTTCTTTATAACCAGTAAGCTTTTCTCCAGTAGCAGGTATGTAATTTCTGTGATTTACATTTTATATTCAAAGCGGAATCTTAATGTAGACTTTTATGCAGTTTGTTTCCCCCACATGGAATGTTCAATATGGTTGTATGGCAGATGCTCTAGTGTACTATCATGCTTCTGGCCCTCTGAAATGTAGCAAATCCTACAGTACTGCAGACCTGGCATAATGTACTGAACATTCTTCACTTTCTCTGTCTCACGTTCTGAATGGAGGCAGGCAGCAGCATTGAAGAACAATACACTTGAAATGAGAGAAAATCCAACGCTGATCCATGCCAAGAAGAAGGACCAGTCATATTTCATCACTGTCTCATCTCTCAGCACCTATATACCACCCATTTACTCAGACTCATTATATGTGAAACAGTAAGCCCTTAAGACCTAAAATAAATCATTCTGCTAAACACATGTATAAATTGTGAAATTACAGGTTATCACAGTGGTGCAGCTAAGGTCTTCATTCATCTTGGATGTGATGCCACATCACTGAGTGATTGGTGCCCAGTGTTCTGAGACAATACAATGGTCTCAAAATGTTGGGCACCAATCATGCAGTGATGTGGTGTCACAGGCCACAAATACATAAACTGTTATTTCCATTAAGTACAAAATACGTATAATGCAATACAATACAACTTTAACCTCATTTTATCATAACTTGACTACACATCAGGGTAGTTTTAAATGTCTTGTAATTTGGCAGCAAGTGCCAGTTTCGCATTTGGATGGCATTTGTTACAAGATAGTTGACTTCACATAGTCATGTGATGGTGATCTTGACTCAGGATATTAGTAAAAAGGTTGTTAGGCTGGGGTCATGAATTGTAGGTGTGAAGAAACTGGGGTTCAGGGTAGAAAATTAGGGCACATGTTCAAGGCAAACAACAGGACTTGTGCTAATATCAGCACTGGACAAAGTGAATAAGTAATCAATGATACTGCGGAGTAAAGAAACAACTCCAGTGTGCAGTTTATGGTAGTAAACTAATTTATTCCGAAAGCTGAAAATACCTGTGCTAGTGATTCTGTGTGGCACTGTAAGGCCTTAAAAGTGAAAAAAAATTGGGGCCTTAAAAGTTTCTCATGATTTTATGCAACAGAAAGAATGATCAGAAACAGGCTTAAGGCAAGCTTGTTAGAAATTAAGAAATTTGCACCATTTAAAAAAATACTTACATGTTGGTTGAAAACCTTTAGCTACCTGCATACCCAGACCACTTTCACAATCGCAAGTAGCATACTCGTCTATTCAGATCATAACATGAGTGAAACAAAGAATCAATACATAATTTAATTTAATTTAATGTGACATTTAAATCAAATGAATTGGAGATGTGTGGGACCTTAATCTAGGAAAAATACCATATCTATTTTATCAACACCTACACCAATTTTTTTAAGTTTTGTTGACTGTGTATCCCTGTATAATCTTATAAATAAAGTCAACTTGGTGCACAATTCATTCTCAGTATATTTATTCTTAGTATATTTATCATTCTCGACATGTTTCGGGCAACTATGTGCCCATCATTAGGAGAAACAACCGTGTTTATGCAAGATTTGGTACTTGTTATTCTGTGTGGATGACTGTCGAGTATGCAGGTACCAAGGGTCGCATAAACACAGTTGTTTCTCCTGATGATATTCTCCATGGATGACTGTCTGGTATGCAGGAGCATATGCCCCTGCATACCAGACAGTCATCCACACAGAATAACAAGTACCAAGTGTCGCACAAATTTGTTCCTCCTGATGATATTCTGTACGGATGATATTCTGATATGCAGGAGCATATGCTCCTGCATATCAGAATATCATCCACACAGAATAGCAAGTACCAAATGTCGCAAAAACAGAGTTGTTTCTCCTGATGATGGGCACATAGTCGCCCGAAATATGTAGATATTGATAAATATATTAAGAATAAATTGTGCACCAAGTTGGCTTTATTTACAAAAAAAAAAAAACCAAACCAATCTATACCAATCAATAATCCACCCCTGTTCCTATCCAGTTGCAAAATATGTGCCTTGAACTTATCCAGTATAGCCTGGAGTATTTAATTTATTTATAGTGTTTACCTTATTACATTTGCACTGAAAGTAATGGACATAATTCTCCTAATGAGATGAAAGAGGTTAGCAACCCATCAGGACATTAACTCTGACTCACATTATTCCACTGCTGGTAGAACTCCTCGCCAACAACCTTCTCCTTCTCATAATACTCCACACCATGCCACAGACCCATCCCACCAGCACTAAGCAGACCTAAAAATGGTCAACATATATTTAAAATTAAAGTAATTTACAACTGTGTAGGATTTTGGCCTTTGACAGCAGTGTTGACAAAGATATAAATCTTCTGATATATTCTGCCATTTCAACCGGTTAACTTGATAGTGACATGTCAGAGGAGCATGCAGTTGTCATATTCAAATCCTAGCATTCTTCTTGGACTGTTACACCCTGAAGACAGAGATAGCAAACTCATGTGAAATGTTGGTAACTCTTAACCATAACTGTGTTTTTATTCTTCTGATCCTTAGCTGCCGATAAATGAATATAGCTAAATAAAACATACAGTATTAAGAAACAGACGACGCTTGGGTTTGGACAAGAAACACTACTGTGTTATTTGCCAATTTCTAGGGAACTTGACTTATTCCTAAGAACAAGCACAGTGTTTCAATATTCAGTAAGTCTACTCACAGTCATTCTTTTCATTCTTTCATGATGATAAGCCTACACAACACAATGTTGACCTGACACATTAGCTCGGGAAAAATACATTTTATTTGTTGTTTTTATTCCAGTAATGTTATCACAAATTAAAACAAAAATAACAACAAACCTGTGTTATTTATTTGTCTGATACTAAGACATTGTGTGTCCTTAAGAAGTATTGGCACTTTGTTAAAAAAAAACTGGCCAAAACATTATGCAGATTTCTAAAATCAGAGGAATGTAAATATTAAGAGCGGTAGTGATGACGAAGTTTCGTACAATATTTCACAGGAATATGCTGCCTCCATCTTCAGACATATTTCTGTCTGTCACTTGGTAAAGTGAGTTGGGAATGAATACAACACCAACTATTGAACATCTCATCCAACTACAGAACACTAGTACCCTCTCTAATAAATCCAGACACATGGACTGTATCATAAAGGCAAATGGAATAACAAGTATCTCTTCTACCCTGAAAAAGCAGGCAAAATGTCCCTCCAAAAAAAAAAATACCCAGTTGCAAAACCCAACAATGTCACTTCCCAGTGGATAATATTCTATAAAGTCACCACCATAAAATTCTCAAACACCACACAGTGTGGAGAATTTAAACAGTGTATCATATCCTACAGCAAGCCCTAAACAGTATAGCCTAACCACAATTTTTTTCTTTATACATGTAATTTGACACAACTAGTTTTGTCAATGACATACTTTTCCAGAACATTACCCCATGTTTGACAAACAACAGAAGGAAATGTGACATTTTTTTCCTGAGACATCATGAATTCTAACTTTGGAAAATCATGACAAGTTACTGTATAAAGTTCCAAATTCCATATGGAATTCCTTCTCAGAGTAGAACAGATATATAACTGGGATCTTTTTCTTTACTTTGTACCACAGAACTGCATAAGACAAGCAAAATATACAATTATAAATAACTATAATATTTGTAAAGAATGAAAATGCAGTGTTTGCCACTTACATGCCAGGAGCATAAGAATGGCAGTAGAGGTGATGTTACCAGGAGACCGACGCCAGCACCCGGCGACTCCTGTCCAGAATGCCACAAATACAGCGAAAAATGCCACAATGAAGAGTGCTATCATTGATCGACCCATATCTGCCGAATGAGTTTATGATTAATTATTACTTACAAGTAGCAATATGTGTTTTTGAGGCTGATTTCAGTCCACTAGAAGTGAAATCAGACATTTGAACATTAATCAGAAGGATAACTGTACAAAACAAAACCGGTGAAAAATGTGTGCAAAATACTTTTGTGCAGAAGGTACAAAGTTGAACTTTTCAGTGTTTTGAAAATTGATTATGAATGATTGAAAATGTAGTTGGCCATTAGTAATTTGCAGGATATTAACTAGAGTAGAGAGGAAATAGAAACAAAAGCTGCAGTATTCATAACTAACAAGAAATAAAAGACATAAAATGTAACATTGAGGTGCAGTCATGTCACCATTGTTGCAGGGGATAAGTAATAAGTATTACATATTCTGAGTGTGTATTTGTAATCTTATGTATCCAGCATGCAAAGCGCATGTGCCATACTGTCATCTGTGACCTGCCCGGCTCTCCAATCTTTTTCTGCATTACCTCATAAATGGCATGATTTTTCGGCGGGAGTACTGACCTGATATACGTGTTTTGATTTTCTCTACAACTTTTGTCTAAGAATTTCTCATTCTGAAGTGAATGCAACTGGAATTTTCTCGATAGATTTTCGAAAAATACTTAAATATCAAATTTAACGAAAACCCATTCAGTGTGAGCAGAGGTGTTCCATGCAAAGAGACGGACTGACAGAAGAGCAGACAAGACATGATGAAACTAATAATTGCTTTTCGCAATTTTGCAAACACACCTAAAAATGATGGAAGAAAGAAAAGAATTTGAGACAAACAGATTGGAGTAAGCAGCTATAATGTATGACAATGGGAAATACAAGGGATGAGGAAATTCTTAGAAAAATACAATTTTTCTGGACCTTTTTATATATTTAATAAATCTCTGATTATCTAAAAGAAGTGTGTACAATAGGAAGAAAGTTCACAGAAAGAGATCCACATACATCAAATCAATAGTTCAAATTTCAAATGACGGTAGTTTAATAAACACGAAATCTTTTTCCACTTTCAACTTCCATGATGATCGAATATTTTACTTATTTGACTCTGGAAACTAGCAGCTAATACAGTTCAGTTTCTTAACTCATTTAGTAAGTCAGTGGTAAGTTTAAATGTTATATGATAAATGGCAGGATCTTTGCACATTAGGACTGATACATGGCTAGATAACCAAGTTTTCCCTAATGCATTACCCAGGTACATGTTTGGATAAACTGAGGAAAACCACTAAAATCACAATCAGGATATTCACTGAAGATATGAATCAGAATGCGAACTATGCCATGAAGAGAAGTGTTGTGCAATAGAATCATTAAGAAGGCAAGGAACTGGCATTAATTAGAATAATGATATCATAAGAAATTTTTACCTTATGCAAATGAAAGAAATTATTGTCTCATCTAAAATGTCTACAGTTTATTTCAAAAGCACCCTGCTTTGAAAACCAAAGTGTTATATTTCATCAGCATGTCCATAATAAGCAACCAAATAGCAGACAGATAGACAGATAGAGAGAGAGAGAAAGAGACATAAAGAACAAACAAATTAACTAACAAACTAATAAGCAGACTAACATACCAAATAACTAAATAATTTCATGGAGTAAAGTCCTTCATGAGAAGATAAAAATTTTGCAGCTAGTCATGAAATCCCCTACTTTTTATGGAACCCAAAAGTTCCTTACCATGTTGACAACAGCCCATCACTTGTCCCCATCTTGAGCCAGATCAATCTAGTCATATCTTTGCATCCTAATTCTTTGAGTTCCATTCTAGTATTATCCTCCCTCTACACCCAGCTGTCTCAAATCTCCTTCCTTCTAGTTTCCCAGCCAAAATCCTGCATGCATATCTCATATTTTCCCATGCACATAACATGCCCTGGCCATCTTATCAAAATTGATTTTATCACTAAAATAATTGTGATGAGGAGTACAAATAATGCAGGACCTCATTTCCATAGACACCTCACAACTTAGTTTTCATCTTACATAGACTGTGAACTACTCACGTAATCTGGCCATGGCATCATCTGAGAACTGTTTTGTGACATTGTCCACATCTGGCAGGTAGTAATCAATGTTGTTGCAGTGTGTCTCCACAGGACTCAGGTAAGTTTCCACTGTAACACACAGAATCACAAAACTGTATGAATTAAAGCTCACTACACAATGTTTTTGTCACACTCTTATTCTTGTTTCACATTAAACAATTCAGCCAAATTTTGGATATGTTCATAAATAGAAATTAGACGTCAATTGTAAGGTAATTCATAGTCAGATTAGTCCATTCTCCAACTTTGACATGCATTACTTCATATATTTTGTTTGGCATCATGTCTCTTCAGATTCACCACACAAAACGTGCTCAGAAAATTATGAATTATTTCAAATATTTTTTACAGATTACTGATCACTTTTCCTCAGTCAATGAACATTACAGGAATACAATATTAAGTTTCAGAAATGGCATGAACAACAGGGATGTTTCTCAGTTGATACATTTTCTAGAACACCATGCTACAGCAAATTCCAGATAGGTAAACATGTGTCTCATAGTTTTCTTATTCTGCATTGCTTGTAAAAAGATTATGCTTTTATCCCTACTGCTTTTCACTTTGCCTTTAGAATAGGCTATTATGGTGGTTCAAGAAAGTCAGATGGATTGTAACTGAATGAAACACTTTATGTTCAAGGGACCGTGCATCACAACTGTATGTCAATAAATGTCCAACAAGATGCAACTATACACAGTTTATTTTATCTGTAAACTGCTCTACATATCAGGTGTCTTCTCCACCCATTGTCAGGAGCACAAACAACTGTAGGTCTATCTACAGCATCTGGTACTAATCAATTAGTCTCAACTCCTCCACGATAGTGACGGGTAGTAGCAATGGTTGACTAGTACCAGATGCTGTAGATAGTTATTTGTGCTCCTGATGATGGGTGGAGAAACCAGCTGAAACTTGTAGAGCAGTTTACAGACAAAATAAACTGTGTATAGTTGCAACTTGTTGGACATTTATTGACACTGAAACATGACACCTGATGATGATGATGATGATGGTGGTGGTGGTGGTGGTGGTGATGATGATGATGATGATGATGATGATCTATTGGGTGAAAGCATGAATGCTACAAACACAAGCACAGAAACTTGAAAATAATTTGGTACAAAATGAAATGCTGTAAAAATCAATTACATGTTTACATCTTATCACCAGAATATGAATACAAAGTTAGCTAATACAGCAAATAATTTTAAAATGTGACATAGTTGAAATATATGGAAATGACACTAACAAATCAAAATAACATACAAAAAGAAATTAGGAGATTAAATTTATGGAATGATTCCCATCATTTTTCCCATCATACTATCTACATATACAATGACTGACCTACAAAAACTATAATGTTTCCTATTGTTTTTACAGGCATAAAACATGGTCTCTCACATTGAGGGAAGACAACAGACTGAGAACATTCAAGAATAGGGTGCTGTGATAAATAGCAGGAGGGATAATTTAAGAGGACAATGGAGGAAACTGCATAATGAGGAGCTTCGTGATTTATACTGCTCGTCAAACAATATGATGATCAAATGGACAAGGATGAAACGTCTGGAGGATGTGGCATGCATGGGGGAGATAAAAAATGCATACACTCTTTTGGTCAGAAGATCTGAAGGAAAGATACTGCTTGGAAGAACTTGGCATACTACTTGATACTAAAATGGATCTCAGAGAATATAACAGAAGGGTGTGGACTGGATTTGTCTGACTCCAGATACAGATTGATAATTACTGTACTGAATGTGACTTAAAGTTCCACAAAAAGTAGGGAATTTGACTTTCTGAGAAAATATTAGATTCTCAAGAATGATTCAACTGTATGAAGTAAGTTTCAGGGCTGTCAGGATTCATCATGCTTATCCCAAAAATATGGGTGAAGTAGCTAATTCTTATGTAAGAGATTTCAGCTAACTGCTTGGTGACATACTTTTCAATGAAGCAAAAGGGAAACAAGAAATGCAAGTTTCATGACAATGACATTGCATGAGCAATATGGAAATGAATGAGTGCCATCATTATTTGCAGATCAAGTGACACAGGACAGAGATATGCATGGGTGTGACTGCAAGTCTCTCACCCTCATACAGTCTGTAACACTGTTTGCTTGATGACTGATTTATTCTCAATAATCATTATAAAATTTTTCCTTTAATGAAAACTGGGAGGCAAGGAAGTTGAGACAATATTTCTATACAACACATAATATATTAGAAGCGTGAGATTGATCACTAAACCATCATCAGGCAACATGAAATGATTATGTATAAAATAATTTTTCTGTCACAAAAGAATAATTTCATTCTTGTCACAGTACCAAAAATACTATTGTGCCCTGTACATATTGAACTATCTTATATCCACAGGAAATGTATAAAAAACTTTTGTCAGAAAATCTGAAGGAAGGAGACCACTTGGAATAATATTAAGACAAATCTCAAAGAAACATGGTATGGGAGTGTGGACTGAATTCATGTCGTCTAGGACAGGGACTAGTGGCAGGCAATAGTGAGCATGGTGATGAATAATTAGTTTCATACAAGGTTGAGAATATCTTGACCACATGAAAACCTTCAAACCATTAAGTTCTGGAACTCATGCTATCACACAAATATGGTTTGACACACAAAATAATTGTTGCCAGTTACTGTTAGTTTATGTCATAATGGCCAGGGACTAAGTTTCAGAAACTTCTAGCCCAGTCAGTTCATTGGTGTTTTTCTTTGTTTTCATGAACCAGTGAGTGAATGCAAAGTCTTGTTTCAAGATTGGAACAACATCTACAGAAATGCATAGAATGTCTGACGCTGTTTATGGAAACTAAGCTGGTGTTCTTACACATGTTTTCAAATGTGGTGAGCCAACTTTTGGGCAGGAGGGTCAAATCCAGAGAGAGAAGATGTGTGTGGGCCACAGTATACATAATACACATATTTTTTAATTATGTGTCATTAGTGATACTGTGGTGTCAATACTGCCATACTAGCGAAGTAAAATTTCAAATTAATCTTAAAAACACAAGCGGCAAAATACTTATAAAACAACTTGGAGGAACGTTCATGTAACCATTGTTGCACTGGAAAGCAATAAGTATTGAACATTGTGAGTGTGTGTGTGAGTGTGTGAGTGAGTGAGTGTGTGTGTGTGTGTGTGTGTGTGTGGGTCTGAGCGTTAGTTATCCAGTCTTTTATTCTGTAAAAAAGTTTCTGTATAATTTTACTGACATTATGCATATCTCCAATACGTTTCTGTTGTTAACAAATGAACTTGTTCTATGTGAATGCCTTAGACTACGTCTCTACCAGTCACTCAACCTAACAAATCACCCATTTCAAATAGAAGACACATAATAATTTATATCTCTACTCTGCACCTATATATTGTATTAAATTTTCCAACATACGATTTTAGACATTTTTAACTGTAATTAATATACTGTTTTAATTATACCATTGTAAATGACATGGGACCCCATACAGTGCACACTTTCCATGTATCTAGACTATATTCTACTTTGGCCTGATGATGGCTGTTTTACAGCCAAAACATGTCGCCTAGAAGTTAACTACAAAGTTTTGTCATATTATTGATTATATTTGTTGTGTTTTTAGACGGTAATAAATATCACTTTGTTAGTTATCCACCATGCAATGTGCATGCACCCTAATATATTGTCATCTGTGGGCTGCCTGACACTACCATATTTTTCCACATTATCTCCTAAATGACACTATTTGTGGAAAAAGTTATATGTGATTTCTAATTATCTACAAATCTGTCTAAAACATTTCTCATTCTACAAAGAACTGAGTGAGATATTATCATAGTTATACATATGTCTTCACATAATGCACTCATTCTTGTCAGATTTTAATCATGCTAGAATGACATATTTTCAATAAAACCTCAAATATCAAAAGAATAAAAACCAACTAGATGCCATTTATTATTATATCATATCATATCATATCATATCACATCATATCATATATCATACCATATCATATCATATATCATATCATATATATTACATTATATTATTACTTCTTATAGGCTCAACATATTTCAGGCACTACTATGCCCATCATCAGGAGCTCGCAACTATAATGTTGATTACCACATTGGTCGGTTCGTTCTTGGTTTGTTGTAGGTTGGAGGTTAGGTGCGGGTAGACTGGAGTGTGGAAGTGACCAACACCTGATTAATGAAGCTGTGTGGAAGTGACCAACACCTGATTAATAAAGCTGTCTAAATTCTTAAATGAATATCAGAACACAAAATTAAATTTCCTAATAGCTTAGAGGAACTGAACCACAAGAAGGAAGGTTGCGGTTTCGATTCCCGATGGTTTAATTGTAATTTTTCATTGACATAATCCTTCCGGCCGCACTACAGCCCTCTGGTCGACTCAACATAAATTAGTTCCAGGGATATCTTCTGCGGGTAAAGGCGGCCGGTGCTTAAGGCTGACAACTTTGCCACCTTCGTGCCGATTGTCTAGAAATTCTAGGATCCTCAAACTCCTGGAGCCCTAAGGGTCTGCCCAGGCTTGTAAAGGGACAAATTTTATGGCTCAACCAAATTTTGATCAAAGAAATAGGCAATGAACTGCTGTAGAATACGTGCAATTGTTTACATCTCGTAGTAAAATGTAAATCAATCGGACACTGAATTATAGCATAGTGATACCAGTAGTGATTTATTGGGTATGGGCGCTGTACCAGAGCAGGCTGTAAATTAATCTGCATGTATTCAGCAACTGCAAATGTGAATACAAGCCTACTGGGATTGCTGAATTGGTCTGCAACAACATAAAGTAAGATAGCAAGCATAGGAGTGTCACTTTGCAGGGTTTTGGCAGGGACGTCTAACAGCATGAGATGAGAGGAAATTGCAAAAACAAGATAAAGAAAAGAGATAGCGGAAGAAATGAAATAAACATTAGAAGCCTACAGAAGTCGGAATACTGTACACTTTCTAAATTTCGTTTCTTAATATTGCAAGTTGCCTGAAACGAGGATGAATTGTTGGGGGTGGGGGGGGGGGGTGTTTTTGGAAAGCGCTTGAGCCGAAATCATATATAGACATTATTTTGATGCAAGGA
>Ga0136643_10011811_pt1 | contig 12980 bp, 7 predicted proteins | sample TergutLab28metaG_FD_96883 | JGI IMG/M metagenome (GOLD analysis project Ga0136643, IMG submission 96883) | Labiotermes labralis P1 segment gut microbial communities from Petit-Saut dam, French Guiana - Lab288 P1 (version 3) (version 3) | ecosystem: Host-associated > Arthropoda: Insects >...
ATCAGTGTATTCCCTTTACATTTGACTTTACATTCTATTGGGTTACTATTGTGTCAATCATTAACCTAGGTTATCAAATGAGATTGAATTGACGAATATTTTGAATGATTTATAATGCTTACTTTTTAGAGTGTTTTTACTGGTTGGCCAGTATCCTGATTTAGAAATGGCCATACTTAAGTCTTTTCTTTGCTTCGTAAGTAATTCACATTCGTAAAGTAAGTGGTCTGTTGTTTGGTCATTTTTGCCGCATGGGGATAAGGATGAAGTTATTAATTTAAAACGGTGTAGGTACGACTTTATATTGCCGTGACCTGTCAGCATGGTTGTAAGGTGTTGGTTTGTCGAGATATTCATGTTCAGTCTTTCGGTAACTATCGGGAAGTATTCTTTGGTAGTGTTGCCCTTGGTAGAACAGCTCCATACACTTTGCCACTTTTCCACACTTGTTTTTTCTAGTTCGCGTAGCACTACACTTTTGGGGATTTTGTTATAACAGATTGCGATGTCGGCGTTCGTAGCTGCTTCCTTTGCTAGTCTTTATTTCAACAAAATAAGTCTATACGTAAATCATAATTTTTATCCATTTCAGTTTATATACCAACCTAACCTAAGAAGAATATCAAAGTTACGCGAGATACATGCTTACCGCCGACAAGAATTTCATATTCCGAAGTATTAGTTTACGGTTATTTCTACATGATCAGTCTCAAAAGCCCTATAGAAATCTACATACATTCCACAAGCTTCTCGACAATGTTTGTTTCTTAAGGTTCTCAAACCAGGTTTGAAAGAGAGAAGGTAAAGAAATCATTTCTGCTGTGGTATTCAGAAGAATCCTAACGCCAATATCGACAACTCTCTGCCTTATTCCATTACTGAAGTTGCAAAAATCAGTGTTATAACATATTTATACGTTGGTACATTCAGCAAACACAATTTAAAGCTTTCAAAACTTCATGTAAAATGGCTTTCAACAACATATGTGTTTTATTTTAGCATTACACTTACAGTGAACCGTAAACATAATGCCGTTGCACCTTAATGATATTCGTGTGTAAGACGTGTTCAGTGAAGAGGTAGTACTTCAATCTTCCCATCTAAGAAATTCGAGATTCCTTTCTGCGAAGATTGGTTCAAGAAGAAAATATCTGGCCTTGAGCAATTACCTACGTAACGAGAAACTATTTTCATGAAAACGTTGTGTAATTACATAACGGGAGGTCAAATGGATTGGACTTGTAACTCAGACTGGTAGAACACGAGAAGTGTAACGAAAAAAACTTCGAAAATATCACCTTTGGACGACCAAGACTGTGTTGGAATATTAAAACGATTCTTGATAAAGCAAGCTGAAAACATGTTAACTATTTCGAAGCAGGATGTAACGTGTTGGTCAATTTATCTATCTGACAGTAAAGTAGCCTTCTTCTTCCTTTCTCGGACGCCACATCTCCTCCTCTCCGGGAATATTAGGACTTATTCATGGGACTCTGGCTTTTCGCAGAACACAGTTTGGTGAACATCGCCACGTCTGTTCGACTGATTACAGCGTAAAACCGAAGCTTTTTTTCAGGGAACCTGATACTGTGGATTTGCTTAAGAAAATGAAAATGATCTGGGCATATTTCATGTTAGGCATTTTTTATTTTTATTGTAACCAACTAATGCACAATTATCTCATAAAAGAATATGACAGTCTTTTGTTTAATCCGTCTACCTACCTACGCACCCACCCACCTACCCACCCATCACCTATCTATCTATCTGTAAATCTGTCTCTCTGTCTGTCCATGAGATAAATGTGCATTAGTTGGTTATAATAAAAAAAATAATAAAAGATGTACCGTACATGTATTAAAATAATTCAAAGTTTGTACAGTCAGAAGAAAAGTAAATCTCTAAACAACCTTGAATTTCAATCAACCTAAAGAAAATATTATCAGACAAACGACAAATGAGAACAAAGCAAACTGTAAAATGTGGGAAAGATACATCTAGACTTTTCAGTCATGCTCCTGAAAAAGAAATGTATATTTTGAATCAATTGTACTGAGGAAAATTAAGCATTTTTTAAATATATTAATCTACTGAAATACGACTAACATAGGTCAGTGGACATTCTAAACAGGGTAACGGGTGTCGAAACAATTTCTTTCCGTATATTAACTGTTAGGCTAATCCTGTGTCAGCGGATTCGTCTAATAGGCAAAGACAGCGGTACTCGACATAGCTAGATTGACGGACTGGACATCCATCAAACGTTCGCTGACAATGACTGGTGACATACTTCGTTCAGAAACATCAGTCTGCGTCAGACACCAGAATACAACAAGCATCAGTCTATCGCAGCAAGTGTCTACGATGTTCGTGGCTACAACAAACTCTGCTACTTCACGCTGCACGAACATTTGTGTGTTGAAAGTCTCTTCTACTTGCTGAACATTATTTTTGACGCTTGTAAATGTGCTGGGCGAAGTAATGTGATCGCGTACGTCATAGAGGACAACCGAGGAATAGTCGTTTGTATCAAGGCAGGGGCAACAGGTTTAACCCTTCTTTGAAGCGTCCTGACCGGCTCTGAGGTCCACGTGGCTTCGCATTTGAAGGGCGCCGTAGGCTCTTGACGATGGGCGGGGACAAACGGCCGACGCGCGGAGCTGAACTCTCACCACATCTAGAGCTGAGTTTAGGAACAGGATTATAAAGGTCACTGTCATATATGCCTCCATGGAGTGGACAGAGGCCCCTATACCTGCACGTTACTTTTCCCGTAACAGGCGACTCTTAGAAAGAAGCTCTTTGTACTATTACAAACAATGCAGCTTGCTTTCCGGCGAAGATAAACTGTGTGCTCAGGCAGATCCAATTCACGTACATTTGTGCTTTTAACCTTTTAAAGCCTACTGGTTACGTGATGCACCAACAGTTTAACATTTAACAGTTGTACGCTCTGCCCACACCGTATTTATGTGTTCTGTGTTTATTTCAGAACAAACAGCGACTTGTTCCCCACACACCATAAACTGATTGGTTTTTATAACCGATATGAAAAGTGTTTACTGCACGGTACGGGCAAGGGTTTTAAATAAAGCGGTCTGCGCTTCGTCGTTAAATGGTTAACACATCAGCGACTGCTTTTTAACCCGAAGTATACACCTAACAGAAAATGTACAGTAACTGGCGTAGTATCGTAATAGGCTGAAGAGTCTAGGATTAGACAAGTTAAAAAGTAGTAAGGTGTTCTGTGATGTATAATAAGATAAATTAGACCTCTGTGGAATTGCCGAATTGCTCCAAACGCAGGCGAATGTGAACAGCTTATCTTTAGGGACAACAAATTGTTAAAATGAAGTTAATTATGATTCATTAAAATTGTGTTTGGTAAAAACTGCCGTCTGCTGTTTGTGCAAGTTTATTGAATTGGGAACGCTTCAAATTGTAGCTTGTGTAAGGAGAGATAAAGCATGTAAGCTGACGTGAAACAACTTTACAGTGACTTGGTGTCCGAATAATGAATAGTGCTCGGATCTAGACGCTGTACCAAATGAAATGGTGATGCAGCCTTCACTGAGAGGCCAAAATGTGAACTGGGAAAGACAGGGAATGAGACGGTCAGAACTTTAACAATATCTCGTCTGGCATTCGGTGGGCTAAAATGGTTAACACACACACACAATCATTTCAGAATATGGCAGTCTGTGTTCGAAATGGAACAAAATTAGACGCCTCCTGGCCGAGTTAAGTTAGCTCGGTTGGTAATGCTGCTATGGTGAAAGTGTGTGGGCCTATCTCCAGATAATGCCCATGAGGTAAACTCGACAAATCATGCATTGTAAGGGATTTGGTCGTACTCGATTACCTTGCCTTTTGCGTAGTCATGGTCACACCTGCTAATGGTTTAAAAATACCACGTTTATTTGGATGTATTTTATGTGTGTCAAAAGTAACAACGAAAGCATTTTTATGTTTAGTATTTCTCAGGAATAAAAACAGGCCAGACCTTTAATTTCACAATTTGCGTTTACCAACATCTGGCGCTGAGCGAACTGTACAATGAAACGAACAATTTGCACCTCACCGATAATCCTCCTTTTACAAGGTCGTGGGAGTATCAGCGGGTGGGTGTTTTGTACTGCACAGGAGGTTGAAAGAAAGAATATGCTTCCCTCCCAGCCAATGGGCACATTTCCTTTCCCCCAAGAATTATTCACCTGAAGCTGTAATGAACAGACAAGAAAATACTGGACGACGGCGTTGATAGAAAAACTAATATGGAATATGTATTGTTTGCGATGGTTCTTCATTCCAGTATATTCTTAGGTGTGGGACGGGTAGCTCAGTCAGTATAGGGAGTGACTACGGGCTGGACGGTCCGGAATCGAATTCCGGTGGGGACGAGTTTTTCCGCTCGTCCAGACCGGCCCTGGGGCCCACTCAGCCTACTGTAAAATGGGTACCGGGTCTTTCAGGAGGGTAAAGTGCGGACGGGGTGTGCTGCTGACCACTCACCCCCTTCTAGTGCCGCGATCATGGAAGATTAGAGCTATACCTCTACCCACACTCTGGGCCACACCGGGCCTGTAACGGGATCACTTTACCTTTATCTTTATATTCTTAGGTTGTTTTGCAAAGATGTTAAGTCAGATACGCCAACAAACACACGATCATGTCCAAATTGTAGTTGATTTTAATATTTCTAGAAAATTAATACTTTCTTGAACTCTACCAGGAAGGTAGCGTAGAGATAATGTCGCATTCCTGTCACTATATTCACTACTTTCTCGTCAAATCCTACCATGCAGTGTAGGAGACGACGCTGTAGTTGTACACATTACAGTGCGTGCACACCACATAAACAGGAGGAATCCGGCAGGCCATTAAGCCTAATTCTGTTGGTTAAGATGTGATCTGATGAAGAGATACGCACCTCTAACATATCCGTGCGTACTGTGGGCCAGTGATTATCAGCCATTTGTTGCTCTCGGCGCACCAGTGATAACCATTTATTATCACGACACAATGGAGATGGAATAAAGGTAAAGGTAAAAGCTCAACCTAGAACAGCTCATGAAGGCCCAAAGGGGGAGTAGAGGTATAACTTTACTCTTCCCCTAACCTCGGTGCTAGATGGGTGTGGGTGGTCAACGCCACGCCCCGGCCGCTCTTTACCCCCGAGAATGGCCTGGTACCCATTGTACAGGAAGCTGGGTGGGCCACAGGGCTAGTATGTAGAGGTGCGGAAAAGCTCGCCCCCACCGGGATTCGATCCCCGGACCGTCCAGCCTTTAGCCAGTCAATATACCGACTACGCTACTCGGCCCACCGTTTAGCCTGTACTAGTATAAGTTTACACTACTGAATATCTTCACACTCGCTTCGCAAATACACTTTCATTCTTGTTAAGCAGACAGACCACATAATTATGTTCATGCCTTTTTCCATATACGTTAATGGTGTATGACACGATTATTGTTCTGCAGTCCGAGAGGAACACACATTTTGTCACAAAACTGAGCCTGAATAAAATTAATGTCTGACAGAATCTTCAAAGAATTTCCAAGTCCTGGCTGTTGTTATTCTTCATATGTAATGAACGAATTCCTCATTAATGAAGGTGAATCGGAACATTACGCCGTGATTAAAAGGGAGGAAATGTCCATAAAATAAAATAAAAAATCCGGTGCCTTCGCTCTGTTGCTCGTAAATACCTTCAGAGAAGGCTAAGTGCCATTTCTGCTTTCTTCTGTTTTTACCGTGATGTGAGTTATGTTTAGATCGTCACCTGTTTCCCGACTCTGCTTTATTTCTTGTACTAATCACATAAACGTCTAGATACCGTATTTCTTTTACTTGTCTCATATACATACTGAGACTGCGCATTTGCTATACTTATCTCAAAAAACGGCCTGTACTCGTCTCGTAATAGGTGAGATGTATAGACGTAATTTTTTTAGGTCACAGCTCCGTACCTCACAGAGAACAGCCTCGAAAGTGCAAGTACGTCTTCATGTGAAGGGTTATTTTTGTCCGATTATAACCCCAAAAAATGTGTCGACAGTTTTAGTAAAAGTATCCTAAATACAAATTTTCACAAAAATTCGTCCGGTGGGAGTTAGGTGAGTTTTCTACGGACAGACGGACGTAGGTACGTGAAGAGCGCAGTCAGTAGTCACTGTTTGCAACTTCTACAAATGTGGCTTAAACGTACCGTGGGCTCGAACCCGACCTGTTGATTGACCAGTTCTTTAATAATTTTTAAACATTAAGTGGCGTGATTCTATTTATGAAACCCTTCAAACCTCGGTGCACTGCCTTTTTAACGGCATTCTTCAATTTCCAGTTCAAAAATATTCCGGGTCGGCAACTAGAATGGCCCAGCAGAAAATAACCTCACACTACCACGTCGTATTGATTATCACATTGTCTAAAAATGTAAAATTAATGTTGAATAGAATTTCAACATTGCACATTATTTTGACTGTACAAAAGAGAGAGCAAAACGTGAAGGCTGAAGAGAAACGACGTCAATGAAAAATTCTCAATGTGTGATCTCTTTGAGCTGGAATATGAACACCAGCTTTGCTGAGCTATGAGGCTGTTTCGAGCCGTAACTCCTGAAGCAAGGCATGACTGCTCCTTTCACCAACAGCAGCTCTCACTGGACGTCGCTCGCTCAGATAGACGGACGGGTTTTCAGTATTGTATGTAGGCTTATGTGTGAGTGGCTATCTGCCAACGATCAGTATGTATATTCATGAGGCTTATCCGTCACATCTTTCATCTTGTACAACAATTTAACTAACACGAGCTCTGCCTTTTTTTTTCCGCATTAGTCTGTAACGTACGCCACAATACGATTTATGTTCAAGAGCGGCATAGTCAGAGGCGAATCCTTCATTGGATTGGAGCTTGTTGAGGTGACACTAAAAACTGGCACAGGCGTATATGCAAATAAGGAAAACTAAGGCCACTTATTCCTAATTGTTTATATAGAAACATAATCAAGTAAAACTGCAAGAAATGAAGTGTTTGGTGGCATGGAGATACCTAATCACAATGCTGATAAAATATTAATATCCATAAGGGCCTAACCTGTGAGCCGGGATAACGTAGTTGGTATAGCGACTTACTACGGGCTGGACGGTCCGGGGATCGGATCCTAGTGGCGGCGAGATATTCCGCACCATGCCAGACCGACCCTACGGTCCACTCAGCCTTCTATACAACGGGTCATTCCCAGGGGTAAAGAAGCCGAGGCGTGGCGTTGACCGTCTACCCCTATCTAGCTAAACCTCTACTTCCCTTCTGGGCCTTCATGGCATACGGTGAATTCTACCTTTATCTTTTCAGGCATACTTAACCAGTAAGAGCCCTCAGTGTTACCATAGTGCTCTTAGCAAAAGTGGCCATGAGTACGATTTGCAGCCAAGCAAGCATCATAAACTTAGGTCGAAATTATGCGCTGTATTTTAAAATGGCTTCACTTAACATTACAAATGGTTCACATTACAATTTATCTTCCAAGAAGCTTGGTGAAAATGTGGCGGTAAACATCGGATGAAGTAGGAACCGAAATTTCCTGCTATATTTTAGGCACCTTACAATACCCATTTTCACGATTTACTGCAAGAAGAAATTGTAAATGAATTCGGGCCAAGCCATAGTTCAGGCCCTCAGTCGTCGGACTCTCACCGCGGACGTCTGATTTCGATCCCAGATCAGTCCACGTAGAATTTGCGGTAGACATGACACTAAGAATTTTATCCCGAATACTCCCGTTTTCCCCTGTCAGAACCATTTTCCAATTGTTATTGATTCATTCAGTCATACACTCATCACCCTATATAAAATCAGTAACTAAAATCGTCGTTAAATACCCCTTAAAAATGTGTTGCAATTCGCTGTTACAACATTGCTGCATAAGTATTTGCTTGGATTTTGTAAATATCGCAAATAAGGCTTCTTGTTCGATAGCTCTGAAAAGATCAACTACATTCCTTCCGTACGCAACAAGTAACACTGTTAAAGGTAAAGCAGTCCCGTTACAGGCCCGAAGGGTTCCAGGAAGTTAAGGTTCCCAGATTTCGTGACAGCGGCACAGGATTGTGGTAAGGTTGTGAGCGTTACGCACCGGCCGCCTTTAACCCTAAGAAATGCTCCTGGTACTGTTTTCTGTTAGAGGATGAGTCGACCCCAGGGCCATAGTGCGATCGGAAGAATCGGAATGAAAAATCCATTGACACCAGCTGGGATCGAATCAGCGATCTTCCGATTTGTAGCACAGCACCTTAACCACTGTGCTACCGCGGTCCCCCAAGTAACACTGTTGCCAACCAATATCAACGACTTGGCACGAACCCGAGTCAGTTTAACCCAGGTACCTTACCTTTAACCAATTCCACCAAGCCAGATATACACCAACGTGCTTTGTGCATCGACTTTTCTCAGATCTGTAATCAGGAAGTACCCTAATCTAAAATAGTACTGGGTATCCAGAACATTGTTTGTCTGTTTTCGTAGCTCGCTCAAAGCGAATTTCACGACAGTACGTCTGTAGTTTCTATTTTTATATTAGGTCTTATATTACATTTGTCAGCCTTATGGTGACCTAATTGTAGAAACGTGCTTTAGTGAACACTTAAAAAGTTATGTCAACTATTTCTTGCGTAACCACAATATGTCTACCCAGAAACACGCAAAGGCTAATAGTTCGCAAATTCTTACCTGCCTGTCATAATAAGTATTTTTTCTGAAGAGCTTTCTGGACAGATTAAATAACGTGAGAAAAAATTGATCCTCGGTCTGTATGTCGCTGTGAAGTAACAACGTGCAGAATTTAGGCCTCTGTCATGACTTTTTTTTCTTAATATAAGGAATATATGTATACTGCATCCGATGTGTTGTTGTGGGTTTCTCTCTACCGTAGCTCCTTGCATTGCGGGGCAGTGGGTAACAGCTGTGCAAAGCTGACAGCGTTTACAGTTGTTTTCACGACAAATACTTGCACTAGGTCCGCGGTATGTCAGGGTGGCGCATCGGAGAATTGCGAGTTATATCTTTACCGTGTATTGGGTGTAATTTTACACACTAACAGTTGTATTTAAGGCACTTTGCGATAAAAATCGACATCAACTATATCGAACACCGGCGTCAGATCCGACAAGGTGCTAGGAAGAAGAGTTTGTGCAATTAATAATGTTGTTACTGTTACACTAGCCTGAATGACCTAAGTTCGGGGAAACATTCAGGCCGTAGAGCGACGACCTTTCGAGGACTGTGGAGTGATAAGGCTTGAGGCGGACTTGTATGTCTGTAACTGCAAGGGACCTCTTATCCATCCCCCTGCCTGAAAGCTTGACATCAACAATAATGTGCAGAACTGGATTAAATGTATTGTTGGTCTCCAACAGAACTTACTGGATTCAATCAAATTTGGTTCACACAGGTCCAACAGAACTTTTGGGTACGATGTGTGAATTTCATGTGAGAATTAGTCTGTTTAAGTATGGCTTAAAAATTAGGATGGCTTAAAACCAAAATCTTAGAAAGGTCTAGGGCCTTTGTTGGAAATGTTCCTCGAATGTAGACTTCACATTTAGAATTTCGGTCCTTTCCCCATTTCAAATCGAAACTACTGCGGATGACACACACCTTATTCCGATATCCCTTTACTGAGTTTCGTTTCACCGGTTTCACTTCCTGATTAGCATTAAATGCCTGTGGTTATATTTATTAGAGTTCCATATTCGTATGCGCAAATTATTCGGTCTACTTCTGTATCACCGTGATGATGCATGCGCGTGTGTTAGGAGAAAGCAGGCGCGGTACATATGGTAGATTCTAGGGAAGATACAAAAAGAAAGTTGGCTACAGTGAGGGGGCGGGATTTCCCTCGAGCAGTTATTAAACTACCACGTGTGCAACGTGTAACGACAGCTTACCACGTGGCACTCTGCAATCAAATGTGATCTGTTTCGGGTGAGCATCTGATTCATCAATTATTCTTAACTCGATAATGAGAGAAATTACGTAAAGCTTAATAATGAGATTCTTGTTCCGGTTTCTCCAGACCAGTTAGATGAAATCAGGTTAGCACTGCGCAAACAGCAAGTCACTAGAATATGTGACTATCTGTAAGAAAGACGGAACAAGCGAGCCGGTGTAGTGGTAATGACCCATGTAAGAAATCTGGTATGCTTGGCTTAGCTTTCTTATGTATACCCAGGCTTAATACTTTGAAACAGGCGACGACTGGTTCTTTTCACTAAAACGTATACCGATCTCTCTTAGTAAGATACGTACCCCTGCAGTTGATTGTGATTTCGTAAATAAAGAATAATCCTCTCAAATGGGGCGACTTGAACATACGGAATACAGAATAATTTCAAAGTACAGATTTGTTACCCTTATGTGAAGTATGAGATAGCACCGCACAGTAAGCAATTCCGTTTCCGATATGAAATCAGTTAATGTTGTATACGGAAATAATCTCTGTTTATACTAAGGTCCGTAAAAACACAAAGGCCATACGAAGGTTCAGGCAGTGACTTAGTCACCGACCTCTCACCTCTCCTCTTGCCTACATCTACCACGAACGCCATATAATCTTCAGCAACCGACGCCGGCGTCGCTAAATGAAACATTATAAAGACTGCAGGCACGATCTTTGGGAATATTGTACAGCTCTAATGTTAACCTGGTGGTATACAAACATACTGTGTGGCATAAATTTGTGAAACGTTACACACATAACACACAAAAACCTCATCAAACATTATGCAGCCCTACGCCAGGGGTACAAAAATCCCGAGCGCCTGGTTGACGTGAAGACTACATTTTTTCAAGTGGTCTAATATTCGTGGATCCTTTGTACGAAACTTGCTTCGGGCACCCTGAATTCTGATATGGTTCCTAATTTTTTTTTGAAAATGTGTACATCCTGGCGTAAGCATCTACGTGTATAAAAACAGTTCCGTCAGTTTACAAATCATATGGAAGTTTACGGAGCTACGTTTCTCTCCTGAGATATAACGAGCCTACAGATTTGCAGGTGGTCTGGAGATTACATCAGCTGCAACTAATGGGACAATTTACACTCCTGAGATTGGGATGAGCTGAAGAACATATCTGGTCCTGAGTATCCAATACCTGAAGGTGTTCTGTTCTACGTGTATACTGTTCAGATATTCTTGGTTCACTGAACACGTCAGGTGTATGATATACTTTTACACAACACCCTGTCTGGTCCAATTTATTTTCTTTATTAGCGCGGAACGGGAATGGAACACTTCCTTCCGATTGGTGGACTGTGCTTGATAGTCGCGTTCAAGTTCAACTCGTATGAACACACTAAATCTCATCCAGCGTTATCGAAATTGAACTGAATGTTATATAATTGCGAATCCGACAATGAACTGACACGTGATTACAGTAATGCCACGGGACCAAGACAGAGGCTGCTTGACAATGAAGACTGATGGCACTATATGATCCTTATGACCGTGGCGAAATACTCGCCCAGCGAAACAGCTTAACATCCTGTAAGACCTACATCTTCTAAACACTGTCATCTGAATAAGAACGCAGTTAATCCTTTAATCATTTATAATGATCATGACGGAACTTCCTAGATAAAGCATAACCCAGTTTCTCCAAACATCCTTCACAAACACTCTTATCCGCAATCAACAAGACGTAGAAAACATTCAGATAGAGAAAGCCCCGCGGTAAGACTTGGAGGGTTTAGTAATTGGCTATTCACTGCTTGGTCAGCGTTTTGGGTCAAGTGAACTTGCAAGCATCAACTTCGTGACTCGAGTTAGAGAGTTGGGCATGTCACGACCCTTTCTGCTGCCACTGCCAGAATGTTAGCCGTCCGCCTGTTCGAATGTTGTGCCGGTGGCAAACGCGGTGGTGGTAGACTCGATAGTGACTTCTCTCTGAGAGTTCCACTATGAGTTACAACTTCAGGTGCGATATGGTCGAGTGATCACTGATCTTTCCAGATCGAGAGCGGTAGCTCACGGATAACGTGACTGCTGTTCGGAAGGTACGCGACTCAGATCCCGAGGAAGTCTTACTGATTTTACTTGTTCACGGTTGTTTCTTTGAGATATCACGTGAGCAGGAGTTGTATTATCCCAATAGAAACTTGGAGTACTTTCCGTTTTACGTAAAGATTCGCTTTATGTCTCACAGACAATACTCTTTGCTTACATTCGGAAAAACAATCGGTGAATGCTGCATGAAGAAATAACGATTTTTTTACTGCAATAATCGCACGTAATCTACAAATAAGCTTTGTGAACAAAGTTCACCAATTTCTGATGTTAAAACTGGTACGGTAAGTGTAGAAACCACCAAAGTTTAAAGGACTAAATAAGTTATGAATTAAGTCGTGGATTTTCCGTGCCCAAGCAACGATACTACAAGTTTTAGATAATTCATCCGCTGCTGAGTTCGTACACAATCAGAGGTCCGGAAAACGTCCTGTCAAAACACAACAATATATTTACTTCAACTCATCTACAAGTCTTCACTAAACATGGTCATCATCAGGTCGGCCACAAGACAGAGAAGACAAATATATACACGGTTGTACTGGGATTGAGATCTCAATGCCTTATGTATAAAATTGTATAAAAAACATAACAAAGGTTGATAGCCTTGACAATAAAAACTGTGAAATTGCAAATGTATAAATTCACAGAAATTAAAAGGTTTGGAGTAAAAATATTTGTAGTATTACAAGTTTAAAAATAGCTCAGTCGGTATAGCGACTAACTACGGGCTGGACGGGCCGGGATCTAATACCGGTGGGGACGAGATTTTCCGCCCGTCCAGACCGGCCCTGGGGCCCACCCAGCCTCCTGTAAAATGGGTACCGGATCTTTCCCGGGGGTAAATTGCGGCCTGTTCTTGCTGCTGACCACTCACCCCCTTCTAGTGCCGCGGTCATGGAAGAGTAAAGCTATACC
>Ga0136643_10011812_pt1 | contig 12980 bp, 7 predicted proteins | sample TergutLab28metaG_FD_96883 | JGI IMG/M metagenome (GOLD analysis project Ga0136643, IMG submission 96883) | Labiotermes labralis P1 segment gut microbial communities from Petit-Saut dam, French Guiana - Lab288 P1 (version 3) (version 3) | ecosystem: Host-associated > Arthropoda: Insects >...
CCTTTATTTATTTCTGCCAGTTTTGATAGTTTGTTGTTAAATTTTATCAATATTTTGTTTTGTGTGTAAATGTCCACTATTGCCTTCAACAGTGTGTCTGGGATATGTCTGGATTTCAAAATGGAGAACATGTGGATAACATACATAATAAACATTAAAGTGCATTTTTAGGTTGTTTATATATTTTGGATAGTTGTTATTGATTATAACGGGGGAATGGAGGAGATTACATAACGAGGAGCTAAATGATTTGTACTCCTCACCCAATATTGTGCGGGTGATAAAATCGAGAAGAATGAGATGGGCTGGATATGTGGCGCGTATGGTGGCGGACGCTTGTGAATGCGGTAATGAACCTTCGGGTTCCGTGAAATGCGGGGAATTTCTTGACTAGCTGCAAACCAGTTAGCTTTTCAAGAAGGACTCTGAACCATGGAGTAAGTAAATAAGTAAGTTATTGATTATTCTTATTTCTTCATTGTAGGTCTACAGAATCTGACGATGGTTATGAACTCAAAAAGTTACTATATTACCGGGCCAAACAATTTCTTATTAGCTGGCCAGTGTAACCTGACGGTCAAGAAGACGTAGCATGTTTCATTAGAATCTTTGATACTGAGAATGACTGCACTTGTTTTAGAAGGCACTGACCGGTTTCTTTTCTCTTTTCATGCCTTTGACGCAGAAATTTGAAACTCTTACGTTTTAGTCCGTAGTTCATGGCGTCTGCAGACATTTATAGTTCTTTGTGGACGGTAAGTGGCAGTGAATTTTGATATTCCGTCTTCTGGTATTCTGTTCAGGCGCTCTGTCCGTTTGTATGCGACTTTATTCTGTTTCTTACAGAAGATCTTTTTAACGTGTTTATAGGCACTGCTTTTACCCTTCAAAATCCGTTGATAGAAGGCATGAAGAATTTTCCTGGAGTGCAGGCCGTAGGTCCAGATTTCAGGAACCACACATTGTTTTCCTTCTTTTGAGGATTCATGTCACAAAGACCAACAAACTTATCTTCCCGCTATTGCTTGTGCTCTCACTGTATGTCTAAATAAACTACAGTATTTACACATATATTGCGGATATTCTTCGGAATGATACCATATTTTGCGATTTTGTGTTGCAACACACCGAAATTACTAAAAGCAATGCCTTTAAAGGCCTGGAGTGGCCTAGAGGGTTCAAGGAAATTAAGGTTCCCAGATTTCATGACAACGGCACAGGATGGTGGTAAGGTTGTCAGCCTTACGCATCGGCTGCCTTTACCCCCAGGAAATGCTTCTGGTATTCATTTCTGTTAGAGGCTGAGTCGACCCCAGGGCCATAGTGCGATCGGAAGGATTATGTCAATGAAAAATTCCAATGACACCATCTGGAATAGAACCAGCAACCTTCCGATTTGTAGCACAGCACCTTAACCACTGTGTTACAGCGGTCTCCCACCGAAAATAATACCAAATCAAAATTCAAAATTAAAAATGCCTTAGAAATAAGCTGAAACGAAAAGTTTCATGTTCAAACTACTTATTAAACATTGCAATACAAAGATGTTTAAAATATACGACGAACCGCCCACCCCTCCAATCACCGTTCCCATTATCCTTCTCTCCATTCCCCTCGCCACTCTTGTCAAAGGGTTAGAGAGACCCTGCCTCACATTCTCATATTGCGTTAAACTGACCGTTCGTTGATGGCGATGATCGAGATGTACAGTTACGAAGTTCCTGTTGAATCGGGATTACCAAACAAAAAAAAAAAAACTCTTTAAATTACAATTCATGCTTCCGAAATTCTAGGCGCCACGACAAAGTTTCTAGGCGCCATTCTGAACTGGCGCCCGGAATTTTAGAGCCCTGATTTGACACATCTTACAGATTTCATTGATACATTGCTTGCCGCACACTTTTTTTTTTTTGGTAGAGCGTTTTCAGGAACAATGACGCTGTTAGTTTGAAGAGGTGCCTTGGATTGGTAATAGATTTTCAGAAATAAAATATTTGTTGCATTAGGATTGTCAATATTCACACATAAATCATCTTGGTATTAACAAACACAATCGGCAAAAAATTGAATATTTACTATGCATTAATATTCTACGAAATGTTTCGGTCGCTTTTTGGACCATCAATACGGCGTGATACAACAATACCAACAATACCAACAATATACAAAACTTGCACAAAATGTGAAATCAAAACCATTTGATGTAACAGGTAATAACGTAAGCACTCATTGTGGTTGTAAAATGTCAAATTAAGAAGCATATAAAATTGGGTGTGTTTATGTTGCTTCGTAGCTGTATACAGTTGATACACACTCGTTATTAAAGATGCGTATCAACTATATACAGCTAATTTAATCAGCACACCAACTAACGCACATACATAAAATTTTTTACATTAAAACATTTAAAATCGCTCCAACATGTTTCGATCCTAAGATCATCTTCAAGGAGCTACACTGTTCCTTGCTAAAGACGCATTTTTAAAAACACTCACCGATTAAATTCCTTATATTAACTGGGTGCTGTGGCACTGCCACTGCCAATGACTCTACGAAATGCACGGTGCAACCATAAAGATATATACAGAGAAGTAGCAGCATAAACAAACTCAGTTTTATCTGTTTTTAACCATAACATAATTTGACGTTTTATAACCACAAGGAACGCTTAAGACATTAACTCTACCATTGGGTGGTTTTAATTGTACACTTTGTGCAATTATTTGCATATTATTTGCATATTATTTGTATTGTTGTATGACAGAAGCGACCGAAACATGTCGATGGTAATTAATATATGTTAAAATATATTTTATTGACGTGCATTTCCTGAATATTTACATTTAAGCAATGATAGGAGTTTTCCTGGTGACACTGCGACCGTCGATCGATTGAAGGTTAATAAAAAGGTAAATCAGTCCCATTTCAGGTCCGCGGTCCCCAGAGGGTTCCAGGAAGTTAAGGTTCCCAGATTACGTGACAATGGCCCAGGATGGTGGTGAGGTTGTCAGCCTTACGCACCAGCCGTTTTTTACCTCCAGAAAATAGTCCTGTTACTCATTTGTGTTAGAGGCTGAGTCGATCCCAAGGCCATAGTGCGATCGGAAGGATTATGTAAATGAAAAACTCCAATGACACCATCTGGAATCGAACCAGCGACCTTCAGATTTGTAGCACAGCACCTTAGCCACTCTGCTACCGCGGTCCCCCTTGAATATTAAGGCAACACGTTTTTTCGAAACGTCGGGAATCACACAGCGAATCAGTGTTACATACCAGAAGACGGGAAACGTCGATTACACGTATGTTAAAATTTCGTAACTTGCTGATATTAAACAGTCGTACATATTTACTCTCTTCTCCATTGTGCGTCGAATTTCACTCCGAATCTACAGATGCTTTTAAATCGCGTCTTAAACAGGAATGGTTACGATCTGAAGTGTCTCATATATACAGTACACAATATGCTAACCATATTTCCATCGTACGAGTGGCTGCCATATTATCCACACGCCAATCGTAGGCGACTTTAATGGTATCTTAACGTGAGTCTAAGGATGAATAATTTGGTACAAGAACTTGATTTTTTACTACTGTTTATTGTAAAGTTCACAATAAAAATGTTTATAAACTTTTCTTATATGCAACATTGTTTGTCACAAGTAGGGTAATATGTAGTCAAACACAACCTTTGGTATTTGTATTGCCAAGAGGCGTTTTACATAGCTTGTCTTAACAATTACGTGTTTCGGCCTCTATAATGATTATCATCAGGTTGTACACTTTCTTATTATAAAGCAAACTACACAATATACAATGTTCTTTTTTTTGTCGAGATCTCGTTCACTTCTATAAAACTTGCGTGTAAAATAATTACAGTGACAGTGCAATTAAAAAATGGCTGTGATGGAGCTGAAATGACTAGTTTTGTCTCAAGTTCTGTAGAAGCTGGTACACCGCTTTCCAACAGCAAGGTATGGGGTTGTGAAATCCAACAGTTTTCAGTTATTGCCCTTGAAATTTATTGACAACTGCAGAACTAATTGATTTCTTTTAATTTTGAATGGGCAGATAGAGTTTATTATTAGTATACTGGAGTTTCCGCTGCTCTTGACCTTGTGATGGATTTCTATCAGCGTATTTTATTAGCTGAGTAATATGTGAAGCCTCACCACCTCTTAAACTTGCAGAGAAGTTTGTATTAGTGACTTCCGGTTTGAGTCGCCTCTAAATTTTCCGCTGCTGTGGACAATGCGTCTGCTTCTCTAGTAACTTCTGTTCTCAGATGAGTACTGAAAGAATTTCAGCAGCTCGTAGCCTTGCAGTTAATGATCTGTTAACAGCCTCTGTTGCGTTGATTCACTGCTAGCCTCAGCCGACTTTAATCTTTCAATGGCAGTCTTTTCAGCTTGTTTTCTTCTGTTTCGACCATCAGGAATTACAGTTCTACAGCTGGTACCATTTCACTTTTCCTCGCCCCAACTGCAGTGTAATTAGCATCTTTTTGACAGATTTGTACAAAAATTTAAAAGGAATCAAACATGTAAAGCAGTTTTTATCGCCTTTTAGCTTAAACGTTTTAACTGTCATGTTGCAGCATAAATAAATTTTAAATGTGGCTGATAATTTTTACACAGTAAATATTGGAGATTCTCTTTACCTTTGGAACAGCTTTACAATAGAAAATGACTTTCTTTCCTTTTTCTTCTCTGCATCTTAGCAGCGTCGGTTCATTCTTTCCTTTTTTTCTGCTTATTTTAGCTGTCTCTGTTATTACAGACACGCTCTACTCACGTCTTTCATCATTAGGTACTCGTTTTTTGCAGCAAGCCAAAGTATTGGTACAATCTATCGGCGTGCTGCTGTCTGACTTTGCTGTATTACGTCATATGTTCGATGCAGAACTATTTCTTCGGCCTCGGCGCCTACCTCACGGACAACCGTTTATCGTAACCGTGGCAGTGTATGTGACTCGGGCCACTGATCATTGCTTACGGTTGAAACCACGTGGCTCAAAATCGTTCCCTTGGATCAGTTTTGATTTTTTGGTACAGCATACCTTTTAATCCTCCTAAAACCCCTCCAGTTTTCAGTTTCATGTCCTTGCATTCTGATCGCTTATGGATGCTAGAGACAGACACGCCCGGTCACACAGACACCTTATATTAGAATAGATAGAAGAACGTGTCTGTGTTTTTGTGCGGGGACCATAACTTGTTAGATAATTAAAATTAAAGCTTTAAATGTTGATAGGAATGTTCGAATAATATAATCAAAATCGGTCCGCGGAAACGGAGGTGGCCCCAAGGGACTTCATCGCAAGGAAAATGGTTTAAAGTATTACTTAATAAAATGAGTAGAAATGTAGATGTTATGAAAGGTCTGGTTATGGCGAATAAAAACGGCTTACCAAACCGGATATTATTAATTAATGCTCGAGGGTTAAAAAGACAGAAAATATTCGTGAAAGTATTAGTTCGAGTTGAATTTTATTTCAATTGATTTGCTGTTACGAATCTTTTAAAGGCACATTACAAGAAACGTAAATATAAAATTTAGGACTGAAGATATTAAAAGTTAATTGTAAGACAGTATATTGATTTTTACTCTCTTTGACAGGCCTCGATTGATAGAGATAAAATTGTGTAATTATGCCTGTATGTGATGTCTTTATACCCCGTAGAAGTTTTTACAGAAGTGACAACTTTCAAAGCCATACCGTACAAAAATGAAGATATAACTTAGTGGCTGTTTTAAGGAAACGAGGCAAAGACATAAAAGTACGAGAAAAGAAGACGATGCGAAAGAAATTATTCTACTGTGGTGAATTTAAATGGACATTTAGCTTGGTCTACAGGATGATTTTAAAGCAATTGCCGTTAGCCGGCTGTGTGTCCTAAGTGGGATACTATATTTCCACAATTCATGCACAGTTTTGAAGCCCATACACCGCCATTTAGTGTAATATTTCACCACAAACCCCACTTGGTTCAAGGGCTATTTCCCGAGGATTTCCATCGCCACTCGAGATATGCTGGCGTGGCAGGACAGTTGTCGCAGACCGAAGAAAAACATTTATGCATGTCTACCGACGAAATCCAATGTCAAATGATTTTAGGTACTTTTGTCCCTCCCTGTTGTCTTCAGCATTTAGCAGAAAGGCGTTGAGTCTGCGTGCGTGAAAATTGCTGGGGTCTGTGTTGAAATCTGACACTAAATGGTATTGTTTGGGCTTAAAAGTTGTGCAGGAGTGGAAGCAATGTAGAATTCCTTTTAGGAGGTACAGTAATTTAATACTGTGTGTTCACCTTTCACTCCATAAAATGAAGTGAGGTGTCTGTGCTTTTGTCTGTCTGCGACAGCCATAACTCAACAGGAAATAGGAGAAGGAGCTCGAAATTGTAGTAGACGGTGTTTAGACGCCATCATGCGTAAGACAAAGTCCGATTGAAGATATCTTAAAGTGGGAGAGATTGATTCTTAGAATCGAGAAATACGATAATACGAAAGTAATAAATTGTCAGTAATTTATACAAATCTGACGTGGCTAATTTTATCTATATTATTTTTTAAAACACTTTCAACTGCTTAACGTATTGATATTTATGGTGGCCTATTTTGTTGTTTATATTTTTGTCTATAAGTAATATATAACACCCAGGGTAACTGAAATATCAGACTCTTTCTAACATAATATTTAAGAACTCTCTGCATTCCATCGGGACGTTTTGCTAATGGGGATTGGGAGTGGAGTACGGTTGTCACAGTTACAACGGATAAATACAAATTTTTGTTGGTTTGGGGAAATCGTAAGAACGTTGAAATGTGTGGACAAGGTTTAAGCTGCATATAACCATGGCGAGGAAGTTTAAAATAATAACGGTGTGCTGATGCGAAGTCTGAATGTACATGAATATTTATCGTCATTTTCTTTTATGAGAGAGATTGCATTTATGGGTTAATCCTCCGTCCACACTGTTTCTTCGAATATGCGAATTAATTAGGGTTACGGAAATAATTGAGTTGAAGCAGGTTTAGAAGGCGATCAGGAACATAAAAAGAGTCAGTACTGTCAGTAGTGTCAGTCAGTACTGTCATTAGTGTCGGTCTGTGACTGTTAGTACTGTCAGTAGTGTCAGTCTGTGATAGTCAGTACTCTCAGTAGTGTTGATATGTGACAGTCAGTGCTGTCAGTAGTGTCGGTCTGTGACTGTCTGTCAGTACTGTTAGCAGTGTCGGTCTGTGACTGTCTGTCAGTACTGTTAGTAGTGTCGGTCTGTGACTGTCAGTCATTACTGTCAGTAGTGTAAGTCTGTGACTGCCAGTCAGTACTGTCAGTAGTGTCGGGCTGTGACTGTCAGTCAGTACTGTCAGTAGTGTCAGCCTGTGACTGTCAGTCAATGCTGTCAGTAGTGTCAGTCTGTGGCTGTCAGTAAGTACTGTCAGTAATGTCGGTCTGTGACTGTCAGTCAGTACTGTTAGTAGTGTCGGTCTGTGACTGTCAGTCAGTACTGTCAGTAATGTCGGTCTGTGACTGTCAGTCAGTACTGTTAGTAGTGTCGGTCTGTGACTGTCAGTCAGTACTGTCAGTAGTGTAAGTCTACGACTGTCAGTCAGTACTGTCAGTAGTGTCAATCTGTGACTGTCAGTCAGTACTGCCAGACTGTGACTTCCAGTAATTAATGCCAGTCATTTTTAGGCTGTACTTATATAACAAGACAGGCCATGTCTCTATAAACGTAACTTTGGGGAGTGTTTGAGTAACCATTGTTGTCATGGAAAAACTATAACTACGTATTATTACATATTCTGAATGTGTGTCTGTACCCTTAGATATACAGCGTGCAAGTCGCATGCGCCGTATTATATTGTCATCTTTGGCCTGTCTGTCTTTATCATATTTTCTATATTGTCTCATGAACCGGCACGGTTTTTTGTAAAAACGTTTTTGAACATAAATTGCGTTTTTTTATTTTATCTACAAATTTTGTCTAAAACGTTTCTCTTTCTAAGAGTAATTGAGCGAGATATTATCATGAATGTATTTACTTTTACTTATCGGGTGCCACTTATTATTGTCATATTTCAATAAAACTTGCATTTTCTCGACAGGTTTTCGAAAAATACTCCAAAGCGAAATTTTATGAAAATACGTCCAGTGGAGCCGAGTTTTTCCATGCGGACGGGCAAAAAGACTGACATTACGAAGAAGCTAAGCGCTTTTCGTAATTTTGCGAACGCGCCTAAACTCGGTATTTCACAATATCTGATTTATCCTCTTAATTTCGAGTCTGCAGTTTCTGAAGGCCATCATGTCAAGATTGGATATTTCGCTAACCTTCTGGATTAAAGAGATTCAAATTAAAGGTGCAGCAATCGCCAACGTTCGCATTTTTTGTGATGAATATAAACATTCATTAAATAGACGAAACAGATTATTCGACATTGTCCATCGCCTTAGGCAGAAATACCTACAGTCTTTTGGAGACTGGACTTTCTCCAGCTTCGGACGGAGAGCGTACAGGGGGCTGCATGTTGTCTTATGGGCCCTTTAGGAAGAGCATTCTCTGTCACTAGACCAGTAACGTGGGTTTTTGAGACGTGATCAAAATATCACTGACATCCATTGCAATACCAAGCCGTCAGAATTAAAGTTTTACAGACATTACAGCTGTTCATCGAAAGAATACGACAGTGAAATCGAACTCTTCCGCCCACCTCTTTTAAAGGGCGGATGGGCTGCGATGAACATAATTTGCGAAACAGACAAAGGCAGACATTGACACTGGATACAATACAGAGCAAGTTTAATCCAATTCACATTCACACGTTCCACCGCGGTAAAGTAAAGGAAAAGGTAAATTTGTACCTGTGCACGTTGTGAAGGCGTATGGGCTAGTGGCGTTTTATCTCCACACAGTCTTAAGTTCGGCAGTAGATGGAAGGGAGCCGGCCCTTTACCCTTGAGGAAGACCCCCTCCCCTCCCCCCGTAACCGTTGCGTAGGAGGCGCGGGCCCCAGCGGTGGTCTGGATGCTTCGGAGAAGAGAACAATTTTCTTGACCCAGCCAGGAATCGAACCAGGATTCTCGAGTATTCCAGCCCACAACCTAGTCACTATACTGCGTACGCTGTTACATTTCTCCCAAGATCAGTCTGCATTTGTACGTACGTTACACATTTGAATTTCACCCGTAGCAGACTGCAAACTCCCTTATCTTCGGAGTACTACGTGATGTGCATAAATAACCGAATCCCTCGGCGTTCAGTACCCTCTGTTCCTCACTTAGTATATGCCTGTTAATTGTCCCCTTTTAATTGTAAACGAACCCGAGAGGAGCTGGTATCACTGTTAGTGCTAATTAGCCACTTATTGATACAACTGCGACTCACGCACTGTCGTCTTTTTCCTTACGATGAGGCGAACTTAGTTTACGTGAAATTCACGGGGACGCTACTTTGTAGCACGCGCTACATCTGCTTCTTCTTCACTTTCGCAGTTTAGCCAGCCACGGTTTGTAGAAACCGGCAGACAGCGGCAACATCAATTTTCATCATATATTTCACTAGAGATTAAAACATGCCATTGATAGAGAGAATGGTTTATGGTGGAGGTCACGAAGATCTGTCCCCTGCGCTTGTATATCACCCAAACCTCCCGCAAGCTCAGTGCAGTACACAGGTACTTGATAGCCTGGATTCCCAACACATATTTCATGTGGAACGGAAGGCCTGTGAGGGTTTTTGGGCGGCGGCTGAACATACGAAGTGCGGTGTGTCTTCGATATCGATATGAAAGATCGTAACCTCCCACAAACTGCTTCGAAACAAGGCTTGTTTTATAGAAAAAAAACTTTACAGTAAAAAAAACTCCGTTTAAAACGTGACGTATGTTTTTAAACTTGCTCATGTTTTATGTATGCGTTGTGTGCTTCATTTTTGTCACTGCAAGTTTCTAACTTTTGATTTTATCATTTTAAAATATGGAGATACATTTTAGGTATTCTGTTCACTAATTGAAAACCGTGTAGGGAATTCTGATCGGAGGCTGGAATATCCAGTTCATAATGGAAAAACGGTAACATTTTATCGAACACCGTTTCGATGCAACGTCTGTTCCAAATACGATCTTTAATGAGCTTATAATCAGTGATGGAAATGTTGCAGTGTTGATGACGTCAATGTTGTATTCTGTAAAACAAATGAAGGTACAGTTTGAATGTTTGTTTTTACGTGAAACTTTGTTACCAGTGAACTGAATTCGAGAGTACTGAATTGAACGCACGAAACATAGTTCTTATATGAGAACTGCGCTTTTCTGGGTTATTACGGTGCATGTAATTGTAGTTTCTTACCGACGTTTCCCATGTTCAAGGGGCCTTGAACATGGGGCCGATAGGTTGTCCAGAAACGTCGGTAAGGAATTACAACTTCACGCACCGTAGTAACCCAGAAGAGCGCAGTTCTCATTCACTTCGCGGTGCAAGCCTGAGATCTCGCGTATTTCTTGTCCGAAACGTGACCGCAAAATATGTAACATTTAGGACGGGATTATGTATTAATTTCATTTGACGTTCAGGTGACCGTGCATCGTGATAAATTCTTATAATAAAACCAAATAGATGCTCTAATTTCTCATATTTATTTTTGGAATAAAGTTCTACATAGGTTGAAGAAATCCAACAATATGCAACAGTATGCAGATATTTATTTACTGCTAAATTACTCTACAAGTTTCGGGCGTCCATCGGGCCCATCGTAAAACTGTATTTGCAGCCTATGGTACAGATCATATCATCTGGGGAGCAAGCTTCCTCAAACGTGACCAAATGAGTCCGTATTTGGTCACGTTTGAAGAAGCCTGATCTGTACCAGAGGCTGCAACTACTGTTTTATGTACACCTGATGACGGGCGCGAAGGACGCCCGAAATGTGTAGAATAATTGAGCAGTAAATAAATATCTGCATAATGTTGCATCTCGTTGGAATTCTTCAACCTAGAATGACGATGCACGGAACCACGAATCTAAAAAGAACTCTACATGTTTCGGACAGTTCCTCTCTCCACCATCAGCAGTTTTTCACTGTACACACAGCAATGTTATATGTCATACACGTTTGCTGACAGCTGTCAGCAAACGTGTATGACATATAGAACTGCTGTGTGTGCAGTGAAAAACTCCTGATGATAGAGAGAGGAACTGTCCGAAACATGTAGAGTTTTATTCCAAAAATAAATTTGAGAAATTAGTGCATCTAGTTCGTTTTATTATAAGTATTAATTTCAATTGGTGTGATTTCGCGACTGTAAATAAATATTCTCCGCACGGACTAGACGTTAATGTATTATATTAATAAATGTTCTCGGTTGAGGCTACCAGTTCGGAAAAATGTGCCCTTCACTGCAGTGAGAACTAGGGACTGAGGAAATTAACCTTTTGGCGCCGTAATTATTTTTTTAATTTTAGCACATCCTGTATATAAAATGTGAGTAATACAGGAACCAAATACGTTAGAATTATGAAACAAACTGCATTTTAAAGAGAAAAATAAAACGGAGATTATACACCATGTTTAAAATATTCGGTACCTCTATTTTTTGAAAAAATATGTAAAATGCAACTTTGGAGGTTAGCGGTGCGGTACGTCAACTATAGTTGATGTTAGGCGTCTAAAGGTTAATACAAATTTTGTGTGAATACTTTCTGCGGAGTCAAATCACGTTTCGCATCCACATGCAACAATAACAGATTAAAATATGGCTCTTTATACCTTAAATTGTTGTGTAGTTCCAATTGTCTTTCCTTCTGATATTTTATTTCCTTACGATGTATGCGATAAAGTGTTCGTCCCTGATTTTATAAGAATAAAATACCAAAGAGTGGGATGATAAGTGTGGATTATGAATAGGCAAGACTGTAAAAAGAAGTGGTTGCAGCATAATTTGAGATACTGTAGCGGAATGTCTCTGGAAAAACCAAAGAAAACCGCAAAACATTTCTGTCAAGATGGTGATGATCGTGGACGGGATAAGAATTGGGCTTCTCCGGAATACAAGTCAGAAGTTTTAGTGCTCGAGCCAGTTTGCTTGGTTCCATTGTGGGCTGTTCATTTATTGTTCGGGTTTTTTTTCCACTGCGTTATAACTAATGAAAGTTGCGACGTTTAGTCAGGGGTGAAGATTTCTAACCTTTTGACCCTCTTCAGCGAATTTCATCACGCTGGAGTCATGAGGATAAATGGAGCTGATAGGCGGAGATTTATAAAACGCTGTGTGTGAAGAATGTGAGCATGGGCAGTTAAACCAGAGAAAATAAATCGTGGCGATGTTGGGTATCCTCGGCGAACGGAACGCTCAGCGAAGCGGTGTGAAATTGCAGCACGAAATGGTGAAGAAGAAAAATTTTTTGTGATGAAACCACTTTTCCTGAGCATTAAGAAACCCTAACCACACGATAAGGACAACTGATGGAATTGCCATCTGTTTAATGCAGAATGCCGGATCGCAGTAGTTGTTAGAACGCCTGATTCGTTATCCAGCCTGTCCTCACAGTTACAGCTTCGACGAGAGGTAGGCCAACTTGGCTGACTGAGCTGTTACTGTATGCAGTATGTGAAGCAGTGATAGTGTAGTGGCTATATCGACTAGGCCACCTGCTGAACGGCAGAGGAAGTGAGGTTCGGTTCCAGGTATGAACGAGTTGTTTTTCGTCTTAAAATGAAAATACCTGTTTGAGAACATAGTGTTGAGGAGAATATTTGGACCTAGGAGGGACGAAGTAACGGGGGAATGGAGGAGATTGCATAACGAGTAGCTAAATGATTTGTACTCCTCACCCAATATTGTGCGGGTGATAAAATGGAGAAGAATGAGATGGGCTGGGCATGTGGCGCGTATGGGTGAGGAGAGGGGATGTATAGGATCTTGGTGGGGATGCCGGAGTGAAAGAGACCACTGGGGAGGCCTAGGCAGAGATGGGC
>Ga0136643_10011814_pt1 | contig 12979 bp, 9 predicted proteins | sample TergutLab28metaG_FD_96883 | JGI IMG/M metagenome (GOLD analysis project Ga0136643, IMG submission 96883) | Labiotermes labralis P1 segment gut microbial communities from Petit-Saut dam, French Guiana - Lab288 P1 (version 3) (version 3) | ecosystem: Host-associated > Arthropoda: Insects >...
ACCCGAAGTTTCATTAACGCACTCACAAGCGTCCGCCACCTGTCTCTATCCTGGGCCAGTCCAATCCAGTCCATATACCTACATCCCACTTCCTGTAGATCAATCGTAATATTATCCACCCATCTACGCCTGGGTCTCCCCAGTGGTCTCTTTCCCTCCGGTTTCCCCACCAAGACCCTATACACACCCCTCTCCTCGATCATACGCGCCACATGCCCAGCCCATCTCATTCTTCAATGAACTCAATAATATTTCAAAATTTAGGTCTACACATGTACGTTGTAAAAGATTGAAATTTGACTCTTATTAATAGTAATTTATTGCTGTATACAGATTTTATTTAATATGTTTATAGAGAATGAGAAACATTTGGGGGCGGTATAGTGCAGTTTGACAAGCAAACAATTTTCTCAACGCTTAAGTTGTGATAGATGGACTTTCTCCTTTCTTATATTTGCCATAGGGTGTTTGCGAAACAGAACATTTTTCCACCATTTTATTATGAAATATCAATTCATTTTCACAAAGACAAAAAGACTAAATTTATTTTTTGTTTTATTTTGACTGTCTGTAAGTGTTAAAATCATTCGTAGAAAATTGAAGTAGTGTCTAACTTTGAGATGGTTTATATTACAGATTTTTGTACATTTTGAAACGGGGTTCCTGGGGTGGAAAGAATTATGTTTTAAACTTGTTTCCTTTCCAGAGCTCCTGTGTGCGAATCTGTGGAAAGTGACTGAGCAGCCGCTAGAACCGTTCTTTTCTCTTTTCAAACAGAAAGCTGCTGCGTAGAGTGTTACTAACGAGCGATGGTCCAGGTTACAAGTTTATCTGTAGAGCTCAGGTTGGGCTGACGTAGCAGTTAGGTTATTTACATGGCTGTTGATGGAAACTAGGCTAATGCTGATCGAATCGGCTTCTTGCTTTAGCACTGTAATTTGCTGGCTACAGTTCCTTACGCAATTTGCGGTCTTAATTTCTTTATCTAGCTTGCTCCAGAGAAGTTTAACTTTATCATTAGAAAATTGTGTTATTTCGGTGCGAATTCAAGTGAAATATAACTTAAATACGCCAAAATGCTATTAGTTAAATGTGAATATTCCTATCTGATCCAACCCCCCATTTCCAGTAATACATCCGATGATGAACCTAAGGAGTGCTTATTGTGTTTTCCGTTTGACAGTGTCGGGTATAATTACTTTACAGAATCTGTTATCGTAGTAAGAAATTTGTAACTTGTATGCAGTACTGATAGTTCCTTCTGTCCCTGTCCTGAGCTCCTCAACACTCAATTATATCCTGGCCGATGAAGGCTTACAAAGTGTTAAAATCTGTCTCCTATGCTGTGTGAGCTATAAAAGACAGACCTTATGTATTACCATATCTCTCAGATGGGAAATGCAACATGAAGTGAATTATCCGAGTCCCGTATATGACACTTTGTTCCTCGTGATATCAAACTGTGAAAATTAAATATAGTAAATTATATATGGATGAGACCTAACCTACTGTCTACGAAAACATGAAACGCAAAAAGCCAGATGTAAATAATAAAAGAGGGGCGCGAGTAACGGACTGTGAGACACGGGAATAGAAGTGGGATAATATTGAATGAATCTTAAAGTAATATGGTGTGAAAATGAGAGGTGGAAAGAATGGATCGCGGGCGGATAAACAGCTGTCACGAACATGGGGATGAATTATCGATCTCCATAAAAGCACGAGATTTCTTAACCGGGCATGAAACTGTAAGCTGGTTAAGAAGGCCAGTGTCATGGACTTCATGGGTTAAGTTCTGTATGTGATTCAACTGTGAGTAGAAATATTTGTAAAAGTGCATAATATTAAAATCGTCTGCAGAGATGTGTTAACCTCATCATTCGAGGCGTGACGTTTATCTAAACAATATTAAAAAAAATGAATTCCAATCCCTCAGAAAACTTCCAGTCGCCAGTACGAATACCAGACGATGAACGTTGTGTATTGAGAGACTAATAAGAAATCAGTAAATGAACTCTGTAGGCAAAGTTCAAAATATTTAAATTGGAAGGTTACTACTACTACTACTACTACTACTACTACTACTACTACTACTACTACTACTACTACTACTACTACTACTACTACTACTACTAGCACTACCACTACTACTACTACCACCACCACCGCTACCACTACTACTACTACTACTATTACTACTACTGATACTACCATCAACACTACTACTAATACCACCACCACCAGTACTACCTTTATCACTACTACTGCTATTACTACTACTACTACCGCTACTACTACTACTACTACTACTACTACTACTACTAACACCACCACCACCACCACCACCACCACTACAACAAGCATTTTCTTTTAAAACGGAGCTCAGACACACGGAAAATTTAAAATGAAGATCCTCTGCATCATATTGTTCTGCATACTCACGAACAAAAACGAATATTTTGCACTGTGCTTCACAGTCTGTCAAATACAGAAGATTAAGCTGGACTGTGTGACGTAAGACGTTAGGTGATTCAATGTAATCGCACGCGCGACGATAAGACTGGCGGTATGCTAGTCATGCAGTTGCCGTTAAACTTGCTTCCCTTTGTCAGACATTTCTAGACAATAGCTTCTAACAGTACTTAATGTGTTCACCACGTGTCAAGCGTATATTAGTGTTGGTGGAAGTTATTTCCCACACTTTACATAATATGCTGTAAGTTATAGTATAAATTCAGAGCTACTCAGATTCCACAGTTACCACCCGGATGTTTACCTCAAAGACATAAGACCGTACCGCGCCCAACGATGGAATACGTACCTTTGTATTTTGGAGAGGTAACCTTCAGGTGTTGTGTTGAAGGAACTGGGGAAAGTAATGGTGTCCTATAGAACAGAAGTTTGCGTAATTTCACTTAGCCTTTGTTGCAGTGTGTTGAATGCTACGGAGGTCGTCTGGAACAAGTAATGTTCAAAATGAAAGGTATGGATACTAAATTGTAATCTTTATGCTAATTAGTCATTTAAAAGTTTCTCTTCATTAACTGTTCGGTCTCGGCCAGTAGTCGACGGAAATACGTCTTATCCTCGCGTACCATTGTATACATTTTGTGTATTATATGGGGAAGTAAAAGGTCGTTAGCTCTTGTTTATGGGTTCGGTTTTACTACTGCTACTACTATTCCTACTACCACCACCACCACCTACTACTACTACTACTACTACTACTACTAGTAATATTATTCCTGCTACCACCACCACCTACTACTAGTAATATTATTCCTACTACAATCACCTACTACTACTACTACTACTACTACTACTACTACTACTACTACTACTACGGATGAACTAAGGTGAGACTGTCTTGGAACAGCTGACTCATTTTTGACACATTACTCATTTTCCGGATGATAGCTTAATAAATACGGAGCACTGACGGAATATTAAGTGAGAACGGAAAACCAAAGCATGGATAAAATCTGTCCCAGTGTCACATTTTCTTCACCAAATCTCACATGAATTACCGTGTGATCCAAACCGAACCCCCATGTTGAGAAGCTATCAAACCCCTGAACTACGGAGTCATACATAAAATCGCCACTCTGCTTCTGATTGAATTGCTGAATATACTTGTAAGGAGGGACGGTTTTAAGTTATCGTGGAATTATACTCCTTCCTAGTGACGTGAAACATGCCAAAATATCACTATGCTAATGAATGCTGTGGATATTTTCATTCTATTGAAATTTGTGTGACATTTTTCAGGAGTCTATGCCTTTTCCTTTTTATATGTATGTGTATGTATATATGTAATCGTAGGAAGGAACGTGAAATTGTGCTATTTACGTAGGTGGCGGCGTTATCCTGAACCACACTTTTTTATTTTCTATCAGCAAGCCAGTTGATGTTGGCTGGATCTGACGTCGAAACCAGATCACTCGCGCCTCTCATCCCATTTCAGGACGTCAAGTGCTATTTGGGTGGCGGTGTCAAGCTTTCATATGCAAACAAGCCCTACCCTCCTCCGATTCAACATTGCAGCAGAGATACCAGGAATGGGGGGACTGTTGAGAGCTGGCAGAGTTAGTTCAAACGCTCGAGAGGGCATAGGGATAGCCCTGGTTCTAACTGGACCAGGGGGTCCATTTTCAACGGCAGAGGGAAATAGCAGTCAGTAGCTGTCACTTCATGAATTGACCTCCCACTGACATTTGGTCTCTCCCACTCCGCCCACAATCCCAGCATTTTTTTTTTCATTACCCATTTGTACACTCGTTGATTTAAAACTTCGTTTAACTGTGGTGGAATTTGTGTTAAGGTATTTAACATGGATATATACAGAGGGATATTCGGTGCACACTGCACTGTTGGTAAAGATTCGATTCTTGTGGGTATGTCGAATGGTAAAAGGTTTCAGATGTCCCGAAGAATCATAATTTTTTCCTGTTCAATGGTCCAGCAATTCAAGAAGGAAGAACTACTTCAATGGGCATATGAAGATGCTAGATCGTTCGAAACGTCGGTAAATGTTTACCAGTAACGACGTCACAATGATCCTTGAGACTTGAATTTGAAGGAAGCATTTTTAGGTCCGTCCGTAAAATTTGGAAACGCTATTATTAGCTCCGTCATGTCTGTGTCCAACTGTCCGTCTCTCTTTGCATGAAATATCTGGTCTCCCACTGGACGGATTATCATAAAATTTGCTCTTTGAGTATTTTTCGAATATGTCTTGAAAATTAAAGTTTCACTAAAATCTGACAAGAATATCGGGTACTTTACATGAAGACTAATGTACATTTATTATCTATCTCGCCCACTTCTTTTTTCAATGGGAAATGTTCAGAAAAATATTGTAGAGGAACTCAAAACAAATATTATTTGTTCAAAAACTTTTTTTTCCGAAAATCGTGCCTTTTTAGATAATGTGAAAAAATATTGCAGAACCGGACAGGCCACAGATGACAATAAAACATGGCGCATGCATGTTACATGCTTGATACCTAAGGTTACAGGCACACACTCAGAATATGTAATTCTTACTGCTTTTCCACTACAAATTTGTTTGTGCGAACGCTCCTGAATATTTCGCTATACGTCCATTGTCTGTGTTTAGATTTTTCTGTAATCTACACTGATCCCAGTCTATTATCTGTTAACTGTCTATGTTGTAAAGCCACGCACATGGCAGTATAATTCTTTTAACTCTCAGAGAGGGACTACTATTCTTTTACGAGTATTTTCGCTGTAGATAGCATATGTACTTCCATACCATGACCAGAATTCGAATCTGAAACTAGTATTAGCTCTGTTTAAGCGCGGTTTTAATTGTGAAACCTTTTTATTGCATAAGTTGAAATGCCCCTCGATGGTTTGAAAAGTATTGTTTAAAATTCTCTTCCGCAGCTACGATTTTGACCCATAATACACGCTGAGCCACTCTTAACGCTGTCGACGCCGGAATGAAGAATATGTGCGCCACGTAACTTTGTAAACAAAAAGGGTCGAGACTGCAGTACGCGCTGGGACACACTACCTCTCTCCTTTGTCTAATGCTCACATTTTTGATAGACTTCTATTGATAAATACTCCAGCGTAAAATCCGTGAACATGGCAAACCATTAACAGTAGCCTATGTTATAAATGCAGTATTATGAATAGTCCCAATTAATATTATATTATCGACCATGTAATTAATTTTGGGTGTTGTAGACAGAATTTCGCAAAACCTGGTATATGCAGCGTTTTTATTTTGAGACTGCTGGCTGAATATTCTGCATGTTCATTAGTGTTCCGTTGGTACTGAATGTAGCGGCCACCGTGCTGTTTGCTAACTGTGTCGTTAAGTGCGGTTTAATTAATACATCGCTGTTCCATGCGGACCGCAGTAAACGTACGTGACGTATTCCGTATGCAGAAATCATTGAACACGTTTACATTTTCCTAAATTCTAGTCTTATAATAAAACCAACGAGAAACACTAATTTCTCAAATTTATTTTTGGAATAGGACTCTACATGTTTCGGACATTATCCCTGTCCATCATCAGGCGTCTAGCACTGTACACACAGTAATAGGTATAGATCATACAAGTTATGCTAACTGCTTGCTAGCAAGCAGTCAGCATAAATTAGTCAGCAGAAATTAGTGCTTCTCTTTGGTTTTATTATAAGAATATATCACGATGCACGGCCCTAAGAATGTGAAATTCTAAATTCTAGTGTTTGCCACAAGGCCTCTGTTGTAATAAACGTTTCGGATTCTACCAAGTGGAAAATTTTTAATAAGAAGGATTGGTGTGTTGTGTTAAAATAAAATTTCATTGAATAACATTCAAAAATATCACATAAAATAACTCTACTTTATTGCAAATTGTACAGTGATTTGTTGAAAGGTCTGGAATGACCACTATTAAATATGAAGTAAAATAATGTAATTGGCAGCTGTTGTTGTTTTTGTTTATGTCGTCGTCGTCGTCGTAGTTGTTTTGTTATTATTATTATTATCATCATCATCATCATATCAACATCGAGACCACTACAAGTCTTATCCTAATGACTGTGGTCATCATTTACGATTGATTTTATTTTTAGTAGAAAATGAAATGCTATTTGCAACCCTTGCACGGGGGACTTCATACGAAGCTTTGAAATGGTATATAAAATACTCAATATCTGTTGATGGAACTGACTAATTATCTCCATTCAGTAGAGTTCTTCTAAAGGACCCATTATTTTTCGCCCAGTCAAGAGATTCTCCTCATTTTATGGAACTAGGAAAGTCATTTCCGGGTTCGTCACTTGTCACTTTCCTGAGCTAGATGAACCCAGTCCATATCCCGCACACTTTATGCTACAGAACCGTTTTAATATTGTGCTCCAGTTCATGCCTAGGTCTTCCAAGTTGTCTGTCTCCTTCAGGCTTCGAAACCAAAACCTTCTTTGCAATTCTTTTAAACCCCACGCATGTCGCTGACCGAGTCCATCTTATCCCTCTGTATTTGATGACCCTAATTATAAATTGTGTGAGGTGCAATTCACGATGTATCTTGATGTGCATTTTTCTTCATTTTCCTGTTACTTCTTCCGCAGTGCATTCAAAATGTCCTCCCCTAACCATGCTCTCGTGCAGAGAGTGACACCCCCGTATAGGAATAGGCAACGTTAGAGCCCAGGCATTTTAATCTTTACATTTGCACTTGTCAAACAGGAAGTCAGAAATGTTTCTAATCCATATTGCAACAATAATTCCCCGCATTTAACCTTGTGTTACTCTCTTAACTTTTCTCTCTTTCCTAGATGAGTTTATTGCCCAATAGTTTTTACTTTGAAAAATGCAGGCACTAAGAACAGACTAACGACAGTACTTTAAATTCAGAAATGGCTCAGATGCAGCCTACATACTGGGTTTGTAAAGACTTGAAAGGAGATAATTTTGTGTTACTTGCAGGTAATATTCCAAAGTAAACCAAAGGGCAAGCTCATTTAGGACTGAGTCTGTCTCTTGATATATTCGGACCTGTTAATTTTCGAGTAGAAAAAGGTAAAGTGATCCCGTTACAGGCCCTGTGTGGCCCAGAGGTTGGGTAGAGGTATAGCTCTACTCTTCCATGACCGCAGCACTAGAAAGGGATGAGTGGTCAGCAGCAAGCCCCGGCCGCATTTTACCCCCGAGAAAAACCCGATACCCATTTTACAGGAGACTGGGTGGGCCCCAGGGCCGGTCTGGACGAGCGGGAAATCTCGTCCCCACCGGGATTCGATCCCGGACCGTCCAGCCCGTAGTTAGTCGCTATACCAACTGAGCTACCCGGTCCACACTTTTCGAGTATAGATGCATAAGGATTTCTCTAACACAGCCTTTTCGAACAAAATCATATTTTAATTTGCAGGTAAAATTTTAGGGATTATGTTGTTTCCCAGATTAATTAATTTCAGTAAATTAATATTATTTTCTTTAGTGAGTGGAAATAAATATTTGAAAATATGCGTACAATTCGCGTGCGTGAAGGTTCAGTGTGAGATGTGACAGGGTGCGAGATGATGAGAATTTATGTTGTCAGGGTGCTGGCGCGATTTATGTTAACATGTTCACCGGTTTCATGTTACGTGACCGATTACACTTCACTGTATGTGATGTGACAACCTATGACAGATACAAGTGGTATTGTGAGCAGTGCTCGGACTTGTGCCCCTCTAATTGGTCAGGCAGACAGGAAAATATACCGCAATAACTATTGAAGTGGGTTGTTGTAGCATGTTGTATGACATGCGAATACACAACGTATTTTCCTCGTGTTCAGTTTGTGAAATTTTTACTACATTCTGTTTGTTGTACCGGATATAGAGAAATGATATATTCTTGTATTACTGAACAACGCCTTTTCAGCCACAAGTAATATAAAGTTGAACAGTGTGAAGGTGGCAACGTACGGAGTAGTAAGGAATTGAAATAAGAAATCCTTGCATATGCCTGGAGCGTGAGAGAGGAGACTCAAAAAATATGTCGAGAGAAGTTTCTCGATGACGTAGTTTCTTATTCGAATAACAATTGTTAGGACTCAAAATATTGCACTGTTAGACACGAGTGAAAGCATATTAAGATCTCTTAGATTATCACTCGTAGCTATTCATTTCTGGGTAAAGAAAAGGTAAATGAAATAAATGGGGGCCCAAGGAGTGTGGCAAGACGCATATTGCCAGATAATAAAAGCGATGAAAATATAAAACCTAAAAGAGAGTTCTTTATACCATTATAAATATCAGGGTGCTGATAAGTCCTTAGCCGGATCAGGAAGGAAACAAGCTCGAAAGCATGTCAGGGACGAGCGTGATTTCAACAACATCGAGACGCGAGCTGTCATCAAGGTTTTTTTTTTCTGCAAGGCAATGCGCCGAAGGAAATTCACGTCATTCTGACAGAAACATTAGCTTGTTTCCTTCCTTGTAGGGCTAAGGACTTATCAGTACCATTTGAAAATAAATTACTGGAACAGAGGAAAAAATGTTCTTAGATCTAATCCCGAAGGTGTTATATCAGTAAGAGGCAATTGTAACGGTCATCTCACAAAAAAACAGAAAAAGTTTCACAATTGGTATCATCGAGCCAGATAAACTTCAACCCTGTTGATGATGTTTTGATAACAGACAGACTGCCGTCTGAGATTTGAATGCACTTTTCCCAGATGAAGCAGAATATTTGCGGACCGCGTAACATGATGGAGTCTGCGTTTTTCAACGCAGTGAAATGCAACAAACGAAGTGCTAGGCCTAAGTTGGCTCCGTACGACAAACTTTCTTTCACAATCTCGATAGAAAATATGGTTATTTGACAGGTTTTCATGATTTGACGCAGTTCCTCCAAGGAAGTTCAGTACCATTCTTCGATTCATACACTCTGAATAACTGTCAGGATGGTTATAAGTCGTAAACAAATAAATAAATAAATCTAAGAAGTTACATGTTGTATCCGAAGTCCTTTCATTACTATGTAGGCCCACCTTTCTTTCTAAATACGATCGGAACAACAACCTCCTTTCTGAACATTCAAATGTGCGACTTTTATGTTTTGAAACTTCGGCTTCTTCCACTGTAGTGAAGAATTCCAAGGAAATGTCTAATTATGTAGACAATAGGCACTTAACATAACATTTATATTATCCTTTGTGTGTTGTTATGCCTCAAATAAGAATACGTATGAGGTGTTTAAGAACAAAGTCCTGAGAACTTGTGTACTTACGCTGAGGTTACTGCAAGAAGTCAAATGGATATCGTTCCAGAAGGGATACAACCCCACTTCAGCCTAATTTACTCTTTTCGCCCCCTGTCATGTGAACATTTTGTTTACATGGAAGCTGGCAGTGACAACGATTGTCTCAGATATGGTATCTGAGCTGCCTTACACCAGCATTTTGAAACATTGTGAGCAGATCATCCTTGTAATCCTCGCAATTGATGGGACTTTCCCCGTAAACTCCATATAAAAGACGTGATCTAATACAGAATCTGAAAAAATTATATACTGGGGAATTCTACAATATGTAAGCCTAATATTTTTCAATGAGGTTTAAATGGTTCGTCGACTGTCAGTTACTTGGTGTTTCGAAAACAGTGTTTCGGAAACTGCGTTTCGGAAACTGTGTCCGTTTAGATCCCCAGACGAATAGTGGGCTCTCCAATGACTGGCATTCTTTGTTTATGTCGAACCAAAATGAGGAGTCTCCACAACCCCTCTTTTGAATCCGGAAACGTATCATTCTCGAAATATTCTGTTAGGAAAAATCGACTGCCGACGATATGCATTACTTCAGTCATTCTAAATGTTACCCTCCTCCATTACTGACACGATAATTTTCAACCGAGGCGAATGAAATGGGAGCATTACATACAAGTCATCTGCAAATGTATTGTTGTGGGTGAAGACCTCAACGATAGAAACCGAGTATTATTCATACGTAAGAAAGAAGAACAGCAGCCAACCATAGTTTTGTATGTGGAAGAATTCACTCATCTACTTTAAATTTTTTGTTTTCCTCGTCTTACGCCATTTCCGCCTTACTAATTTTTGCATCAGTTCACAGGCTTGCATGTAACGGAATATTAATATTATGGAGGCAACCCCCACCCCTTCAACCCGTAAGTTTTATTTTTGCACCATTCATAGGACAAAAATTACGACGGCTTCTTGAGGCGTAACAACGTTAGGATGGTTTAAAACAGGGTATTGTGTTTACTTTTTGTTGCAATGCGTAGTGTCCTTCTGAAAGATCAGCATACTCAAAGCTGCATTACTCAGTAGCCAAGGATAACCCTGCCTGTTCTGCAGTATTCGGCTCCTCGTTAAACGAAGTCTGTGTAGATCTTCGAAAACTATGTAGACCCAAATTATGTTAAGGCTAAAATCTGCGAAATATAATTATTGGAAGACCACAAGAATTCTATGCACCACTTCCGATTTATTTGCGACAAATTGCAAACCACTAGACGCTGGCGTGTTTGGAGGCATACCATTAACATATGTCCATAGTGTCATTTGTGTCATGAAGTGAGAGAGAAAACCAACAAGATGCAACAGTTAGATGTTTATTATCAACACTTTCTCAACATGTTTCGGGCATCATTATGCCCGAAACATATTGAGAAAGTGTTGATAATAAACATCTAACTGTTGTGTCTTGTTGGTTTTCTCTCTCACTTCACGATTTGCTCAAGATGCACGGTCACAGAAACCTAAACAATTTGTGTCATATTTTGAAAAAATTGTTTGCTACAGTTAGATTTTAATACATATCATTTCACTTTAATTCCTCCAGTTTTAGCCGATTTGTTTCATGCGGGCACACATAAAAGAAGCATGACGGAAATAACAGTTTGTTTTCGCAGTTATTTCGCAAGAGCTTCTAAAAATAATGTGCCTCGAAACTTTCAAGTTATGTCTGAACAGGTGACGTTAAGCACAAAATAGATAAACCGACATGCAGTTATTTACTTGTAAGTATAATCAAAGTAAGCTTCAAAATTGATACATTTAAATCGTCATAATTTATTCCAAGATTTGCTTCTGATTTCACGCCTTTGTCAAAAAGAACAAGACGTAATTACGTGAAACGTAATTCGGCTCTATTTGTACACTGACTTTGCAACTTAGCCTTAAATTTTATCGATGTTTTCATGCAGGGTTATATTTCTAATTTCACCATACTGTAACTTACTTTGGATATCCGTGAGCGATAATTTAGCCACTTAACCGCCCGTGTAATGGTGTTTCATTACTCTGTATATGATGATACACTATGCCTTAAAAGGCACCGATGTGAACATGAAATCTGTGCGGGATAAATGGTCCGGTACGCCCATGTGGTAGAAAGATGGAATGTAATAAATTCCGTTTCGTGTCATCTACATGTCTGCGACAGGTCACCATGTTTTCAAATAGTTTTTCTCTCGCATGGCATATTAAAAATAATTTATTATTTATTTATTTTCTCTGTTTCTCTGTTTCTCTCTTTCCCTTTTTCTTTTTCGACTTATCCCTTTTTTTCATTCATATTGCTTCCAACTTATTTACTTATTCATTTTGAGGACTCATGTACTTCATTTGCTTCTATTTCCTTTCTTTTTTTATTTTCTCTTATTTCTCTTGCCTTTATTTTTGTATCCTTGCATCTTTTCTTCTTGATTTAATTTTTGTATTATTCTTTCTTTATGGGCCCGGTAGCTCAGTCGGTATAGCGACTGACTACGGGCTGGACTGTCCGGGATGGAATCCCGGTGTGGACGAGATTTTCCCCCTCGTCAGACAGGCCCTGGGGCCCACACCGCCTCCTGTAAAATGTGTACCGGGTCTTTCCCGGGGGTAATGTGCGGCCGTAGCCTGCTGCTGACCACTCACCCCCTTCTAGTGCCACGGTCACGGAATAGTAGAGCTATACCTCAACCCACCCTCTGGGCCACACCGGGCCTGTAACGGGATCACTTTACCTTTTTTATTCTTTCTTTATTTAGTTGTTTCTTCCTTTGTCCCGTTTCGTTCTACCCTGTTTTCTCAATCTAAATATATTCATTTTTACCTCTCTTCTAGCATGTCGTTTGCATTCAATAAACGTACTGGACACAGTATGGAAAGCGGCAGTGAAGTTGCGGATTCTAGATTTAGTAACTTACTCGTATTTTTGTTCCACTTAACACCAACTTTAGTGACTAATTCTACATAGCATTCAAAGTAAAGGTTATTAGCTAACTGTGATTCGAAGGAACTACTTTTTGGGTACTATCTGGTCGTTGGCTTTGAAGGACTCAGTTAAAAGGTGAGAAACCACGAGTAAGTTCAGAAGGTGTTCTGGTCCATGCGGTATAGAGCGGTGCTTTTCAACGTTTTTCTCGCGTATGGGTATCACACGCAAAATATTTAGGCATAATACTGGGTTCTGAAAATAAATGTAATTTCTGCTTATCTAGCTTAAATTTTTATAAAGGTA
>Ga0136643_10011815_pt1 | contig 12979 bp, 9 predicted proteins | sample TergutLab28metaG_FD_96883 | JGI IMG/M metagenome (GOLD analysis project Ga0136643, IMG submission 96883) | Labiotermes labralis P1 segment gut microbial communities from Petit-Saut dam, French Guiana - Lab288 P1 (version 3) (version 3) | ecosystem: Host-associated > Arthropoda: Insects >...
AAACATTCGATAGATTCACTACAAAGACAGCTATACTTGGAACATCACACATAATACGGAAAGTACTGCAATGTGAAGCTTGAAGCCTGAGCGGTGGGGATCACCGCTGGTTCAAGAGAAGTAACAGGAAGAAATGCCTGTGACAGGAGACATGCATATTGAATAATAATAATAATAATAATAATTGCTTACATATTTCATGTGGATTTTGCAGTTTTATCATCATTTGTTTTAATGTGTTATTTATATAATTCTTTTGTTTTTGTTGTTTCATTTTTACCTCATGTGTTAATGTGTTTTTGTTATTGTTGTTTTGCCCTCTTGTGTTTGAGTGTGCTGTTTCAGTTATGGCCTTTTCGCTGTTCACTCACTTTTGTAATACACTAAAAATAAATGAATTATTTAGAATTAAATTTATGGATGTCAGCAATATAACATATTTACAAAGCAAAAGAAACCAAAATAAACATGTGCCCATATAGACCTTGCGCAATCGAATCCGTGTTACACCGCCTGTAGTTTCTTTGCTTTGTACTCTGTGGCTGTATAGCGAAATGAAATTACAGGAAAATAGCGCTTTGCTCTCTGATGTATATTCTCGGGGACTGGCGTGGTATGTCCGGGTGTATGGAACAGGCGGTTGAATAAGGTCATCTTAAGAAGGAAGTTCCTCCTGGCGTTGCTGATAACGTTATGATGCTCCATTCGCAGTGTTTCTCTGGAGCTTAGAGAATGTGTTGAAAGAAAAGTCCTGCATGGACAGAAGAGCGTGTTTGGTTCATGAATTATTATTTTGGACCTCGTGTTTCTGTTAACATTAGGTTCTAGGCATATATGCTGTACTGAATTGCAGTTCCCTGGTGATCGCTAGCAAGGTTAAATAGCACTCAGATATTCTGAGATCAAATCTGTTATTAGCAGACTCAGTGATACCAACGGTTTTTTATATATAACTGAGCAAATTCGCGTGAACAGGCCCTCTTTGGCGAGTTTTGAAAAGCTTAATCGTATAAACCATATTTTTTAATATGTCGACATTTCTATGTAGTTAGCCAATTAAACCATGTATGGCGTACTTCTCCTCTTCTTTGTTTGAAGATGGAAAGAAATGTTCGTAAGGAACAGGAGATACGGGTACAGGTATTGGAGCTTTTGGAGAAGGCAGGAGCATTAGGCAAGCATCAGATCTGTTTCTAGAACCACGAAAATTTATGCTGAGGGTAAGGTCACGAAGTAATGAGGTTGTAGAAACGTATTCATTTCTGGAAAACAAAATGGCCTGGCTTCAAGAATTGTTCACCAATTTCGCATCAAGAGAGTCTACCCCTGTCCAGGCTGTCGGTCTTCAGTATTCTCCCTACAACAACAAAACGTATTCCGCTGATGAAAATACGGAAACAAAAAACTGCAGTGCTAATTTCTGCTACATGCAGTGATGATGCCCGCAAAAGTACCGGAGTAGGAAGTAAGTTGTCCCTTAGCTCAGAATTTCAACCTTCAAGCCTTCCTCACAATTTCGTGCTGAAGTTGGTGCTGAAGACTCAACAGGGAGATACATCGTGTTGACTCTGCTGTCAACAGTGCAACTGCCGGAGTTCATCTCACTTGGAACTGGATACTGTGTATTGAATGTGTTGTACGGTGCCATGAGAAGTGTGTTGGTACGTACCAGATGCATCTGTGGAAAGTGTATTTAAAGGGCCCCATATACTCTAAGTTAAACTGTGTAGTTTAACTGTGTAAAAAAACTTCACGAAAAATTGAACTGAATGTTCTCTGGCACAGCACAGGTTTCCCATCAGGTTTGTGAGTTTTTTTTTGTCTTTTTGTGCGTGTGACTATGGTGGATAAAAACAAGGCTGTCGTTTGCTGTTCGCTAGCCACATCGGCCATAATGTTATCCGAAAAGAAGAAAAGAAAACGTAAAACGTGGAGTAAGAAGTGGTATTTGAAAAGGAATATATCAAGCGATGCTCATCTGCTGAATGAATTGCTAGAAACGGATGTGTCATGAGGTGATGCCATCGTGGTATCGGTAGGTAAACTGAGGAAACTGTGGGATTCCCTGAGTGAACTGCGCAGTTCTCTGTGTGAAAGAGACTGGAAAGGATAGTTCTGAGGCCTGCGCTATTGTCGGTCAAAACTGCGCAGTTTACTCAGTTTTTCCGTCAGGTATGACGTCACACAGTAATATCGCTTAGTTTACTGAGAGTGTATACGGCGCTTAAGGAAGAGCTGATGGACAGAATGTAGTTCACTGTCTCGTATTGTAACATTACACACAAAACAAAAGCTCGGATTTCTGTCGGCAGTTTTACAGTAATGATGACCCCAGATAACTCTATCAGTATAGAAGTGTAGGATTTGTACCTTCCCATACTGATGAATTGTAGAATTAATTTATGTTAAGTTAAAGTGTTAGGATTTTAATGCGTAATCATTTTACAATCAAGTAAGCTTGTAGAACTTGTAATGACTTCTACAAGTAGTGTGACCCTTGAGGATGGCCAGAACATTTATTCACTTCCGGATTATAATCAGTCAACGTGACTCTTAACTTTGGATGTTGTAGGTCGTGATGTATTTTTGGAACGCACTTTGTCGGAAACTGTGTCTAGAAAAGGATCAAGGTGATGGGCGATGTCTGTTTATTATCATGTTTATGGTAAAATGTCATCGTCAAAGCATTTATGTTTATTAACAACTTGTGGACGTAACGGTAATAATAAAATCATATATACTAGATTACATCCAACTTAATGGAATAGAGTCTTTCTTGAGAAGTTGATAGTCGCCAAATGTATTGATGTCACAGAAAGAGGGCCCATGGAGACGGGGCATGAGGGCATTCTCTGCTTCCTGTGGTATCCTCTGGCCTGTGCTTCTCAGTACGAAGCCCTTGTCACTGACGAAGTGTATCACTGCCAGCGCTCTTCCCTGTTTTTCCCTTCATTCCTCTAACCAGAAATGAATGGAAATACAGGGAAGTACGTGGAGGGGAATTGTAGCAGCTAAGAAAGACTTCTGTCCGTAGCCTCGGCACCAGATATCTTTGGAGGTGTAATGTGAATTTAGTTGACACAGGCATAATCTGAAGTGATAAAAGTGTTGCAATTAGATAAACTGATAACACATAGAAATGTAGTCAGTTATATTAAAGCTCAAAGGCTAAGCTGGTTTGGTCACGTACAAAGAGTGACAGAACAGTCAAGAAGATATTTAAATGGAATCCTCTAACCAAAAATCACAAGGAAGACCCAAGTACCAATGGGAGGACAACGTCAAACAGGACATTTGTCAAATGAAGGTTAAAAATTGGACAACCTGCGTCCAGGATGGAGGGAAAAGGAAAGATGTCGTTGATAAGGCCAAAACTTTCAAACACTAAAGGAAGTTCAGTAGAAGAAGAAGAAGGAGAAAAGGAGAAGAAGAAGAAAAAGAAGATAAGTGTGTTTCTTGTTTGTGGATAAGGGTAGTTTGCGTAAGAGTGACATACGAGTTGGCGGATAGGTAACATTAAAGTCTTCATTGGCTGTATTTTGTGAGGTGTAAACAGTGTGATGTCTGCAGAGCGTGCCCCAGACTGCAGGACTGCCATCCTACAATACGTCACTCGCGCATTGACAGTTCTGCTACTATGATATGATTTATATTTGTTAACTGCAATTGGGTTGTCACCCGGTGGCAGTTAATACAGTACACATTTACACACATACAATACATATAACAACACAAATAACAAGAGAACAACACAGATAACCAATTTGGAAGAGTGCGGGCCGTGCCCCGTCTTTGCGAATTTGACCCTGGCATTTGCCTTGCAACTGAGGAAAAAGCACGGTAAAAAAAGCCTCAGTCAGGGTAAGAAAACCTCAGTCAGGGTACAGTACACATATTACCAAAACACCCACACATTACAAAACCTACACACACACACACACACACACACACACACACAAACACACACGCCCACACACAGGCAAACACTGCAACGTTATGCAGCCAAGAGCAGGTAAATTCTAATGTTCGCTCAGAATATCTTCCTCTGCCTTGTCTAGAATTGTGTAATATAATATAATATAATTATTGTAATTAATGTACTGTAATGTAATTTTATCGTGTGCGTACTGTAATTTTATCCGTCTGTTGGTGATTTTATGAAACATCAGTCTAAGCTACGGAAAGAATGAAGTGTTAAGGAGAGCACTTGAAGGTACGTAACAGGATAATGAGAAAAATACCTAATGAGGTCCTAACAAGTTGTAGTTTTCACTCCCTTTATTAGGGTGAGTGAAGCAAGAAGTTGGAGATGGACGGAATTTGTACCGCGCACAGGGAACATAGGAGTGCGTAGGTGTTTGTAACAAAATCTCGGCCGTGGAGACCATTTAAGCAGTACGAACTGATGAGACTGAAATAGAATTTGCGCTGTAGGAAGCCGATTTACCTGGTTCATCTTAGAATTAAATGACCAATGTGTATAAAGTTGGGGATTCTGTAAAAACAGGATATTACTTCACCAGCTGTGCTTATTATCGTCTGTTCGAGGAAGATCTTGCAACATGTTTTGAAACCTGTGTAGTTACTTCCGCGACAGTCTGTGTTCGTAATATCAGATCGAACATGACTTTGCTACAGCTGTCCGTTATTAGAGGTGAGCTTGGGAGATATCGATTTAAAATTACCCGAGGGTTGAAAAGACTGCTAGGTGTTACAAAGAATGCAGCTTTCAGTGATTGTGATGGTTTAATTTGCTCTGTGTCACAGAATCTAAATTTAGTTTCATAATAAACCGACCTACGCATGCCTCTGTACTTCAGCTGTCGTTCAGTCACGGGCCGCTAGGAGCGCCGCACATTCCCTCGTGTCGTGCAGTGGTTTCTGCCGCAGCAACTGGCTGTATGAATGCAACTTGTTAACCTGCAATAATATAGTAATATCTCTATTTGTCGTTTATTTAGTATTCAGTAACCCGGGATTTCGGCTATTTAGTTTCTTGTCAAGCGTCTTGTTTTGTCTCTGATCATAATTAGTAGGCCGGTTAACGGGTTTGGTATTTTTTGGAGGTCAAAACATGTTTAAGTGCTATTTACATGAGCGTTGGCTTCATAGTGTTAAAGTGTGCGTATTTATAACACACGCTTTCGATATCCACTGTTGTGTGTGAACGACAGGCTCCATGGTAGTCAGACTGCATGGTTCCGCGGAACACAATTTCAGAACCGCTCAATGCCCCAGTCATTCGGATGTATCTGTAACCAACACACGCTTACAGAGATGCTGATTTGGACACTTATAATTACTTAAATGCTGCGCACATTATCAGATATTTATATCTCACTGATTTTGTTTCATACTGTGCTAATGTTACTGAACTTTTTTGGGGGGCCAATCAGAAACACACGTGGGCCTTTGAAGCACATTGTAGTCAGGATACAATCAATACATCAGTTCCGTCTGTTTAGCATGTAAAGTTTCGTCTCTGGATGTTCCAGTAACTGGTAAGCGGTTCGAATGTGTATCAGATTAATTTTCCTCAGCGTTACAGTTCACCGCTTTCGGCTTCAATTGAGTCCGTGTGTAAATGTAGTAACGGGCATAATATGCGATTTGCGATTCACTTGAGGCTTTTGCAAAGTGTTTCAACAAATGGTACACGGATGGAGCATTGTGTGGCTGTATCAAAAGAAAATTCTGCAATATCGTTATACAACCGTGATATCTCCAACTGTTTTTTGCGTTACCACGTGGTGATTGGTACTGTTTAAGATGATGCGATCATAGGAGGGGCGGTGTTTATAGGTTCTTTGCGTGATTTTTGGAAATTTCACCGTTGAAGATTGGACCGATAGGTTATCTCGAAATGTCGTTAAAGAATTACTCTGTAACTACGGTGCGTAATTTCCCAGAAGAGCGCAGAACTCATAGGTTCTTTGTTTGTACGGGAATCGATGGACGGAAAAATGGGTACGTGCGTTGAGCTAAGCAAATGTCTGATGGCAGAACCAACACATTCAGCCCTTCAGTAACATCAGAACCCTTTCACTGCGTATGATCTGAGCAAGTCCCGTGCCCCTCCCATTCTCATAAGCTATTTCCCTATGATATTATTAAAGTTCTGCTGCCATTTCCTCTTACTTCCAACTTGCCGTTTTCCGACCAGGTGTTTATTACACATTTCTTGTCTTTCCTGTCCTAGTCACATCGTTTCCTCCCACATTTCATTGTCCTAACTATATTTAATTGATTTCTGTAAACCTCGGAAGTTTTCAGTACCGTCCTAATTCGCTCAAGTATTGTTTGTTCCAATCTTATATCTTAGTATTGTTGAGAACACTTTTTGTTTTGAGGTGTACATAATACGTGTTTTTTGGTCGTTCTGCAGGCTCATGTTGAACGCTCAAACAAAGTCCCCGGAGGGACTCTTTCTTGGACATGCATGCCTATAAAATTGCTTTTTTAATAGTGGTAAAGAATATGGCCGCTGGATGTAACTGATAACATGCACAATTTACCAGCTACATCCTAGTGGATTTTTTTTGTAAAGAATAAAGAGTGCAATATTTTCGTTTAATGTGCCAACTAATTGCACTTAAAATACGTGATAATGCATGAAATTGGTACGATAAATGAAAAACATTCATTCGAAATGCGCGGAGTAAATAATTTTAAAATTTGTAAAAAATGCAGTTCGGAATTGTTGATAGGACACCTTGGAGGGCGTAATGCAAATGACTTTCTTCTAATGCATTTCTTTGCGTGTTTTTGTTACTTCTTTACTAATTGGTTTGTTAGTTTACTGCTTAATTTTATTTCTTTATATGAATCTGTGTTAAAATCTCAATTCTCGAACGAGTCTGTGTAGCCCGTTGCTTTGTTACTGTCTTACTTTCTCTGTGTATTTGTTTTCTTGACTTCGTTTCTTGACGTGTTTATTTGTTGGCTCGTTTAAATTCTTTACCTACTTGTTTGTTAGTTTATTGCTTATTTCGGTTTCTTCTATTGCTTCTTTTTCTCTTTGTCGGTCAGTTTATTTACTTGTTTATTATATTGTTACCTAACTTCTTTACATGTTGATGTGTTGTTTTGTTGCCTGATTTCCTTACATCTTTGTTGTTTTCTTTGTGATATCTGTTGTCCTCCTCGTCCGGTGTAACAGCGGACAGATCAGGTATCTGTGAACAGCTTACATAGTCAGATGTGTGTAGGGATGATGAACTTTCCAAGCCTGAGCTCATGGATAGAGTGCCCTAACATCAGATTTCCGTAAATTTGTGAACATGTTCGTGGAGCTGGATTATGTTTCATAACGACGTTCCCTGCCGGCGGTTTCTGGGTGATTATGCGATCCTTAACCCGGTCATTAACATTCAGTCGCTTAATTACGTTTCCTAAGAGATGAATATAGAAGCCTGCTGTTATTGAAGTCTTTCTGTGTTGTGGTACCTGCATTCAGCTCAGCCACAAATACGACTATGCCTCTTGTCTAGGAAATAAGTGGAATATGTGGGACTGGCGTTTCTATTTGTCAGTTGATATTAAATCTGCCATTAGGCCTTTCAGCTTGTGAGCTGTACTGATTTGGATTTAAGGAGGCTGGTCTAGAATTTAAACGGATAATGTCTCGTTACCTGAGTGCAGGACAGAATCGTCTACTTTGTACTCGTATTATACCCTTGCTTTGTGTGACAGTAACACAACCACCGGTTGCCATGGTTACGATACGGCTTCATGTCTGAGTGACGTCAAAGACGCGTTAACACTAGGGGTATATCGATATTAGGTAGTGACTTCTCAGGAACTGGGTTCCTTGGATACGATTGAGTTGGTCGATGTAAGTCATCGATATAGTGTATCGCCCACCTGTCATGAGCAAAATATTTCACTGGATTGTTTCCGAATTCGTTTGACATGATTATTTAAGTAATTAAGGGACCTACGTAGTTCACACACCAACAAATGCACTATTTATTAACTTGGTTAAGAGTTTTAAATTTACATTAAAATACACAATAATATCGCTTCTACATGTTTCGGTCTTCAATGATCACCATCAGGCAGCTTTATCTGTACGTAACTAAAGCTATATTTATGTTAAAACACTCGGTAAAATTACGTCGTTATATAAATTAGGTGATGTGGCAGCATGTCGTAGAGCGGCATGTCGCTCTATGACATGCTGCCACATCACCTAATTTATATAACGACGTAATTTTACCGAGTGTTTTAACATAAATATAGCTTTAGTAACGTACAGATAAAGCTCCCTGATAGTTATTGAAGACCGAAACATGTAGGAGCGATATTATTGTGTATTTTAATGTAAATTTAAAACTTTTAACCAAGTTAATAAATAGTGCATTTGTTGGTGTGTGAGCTACGTAGATTTCAAAATGCACGGTGCAAAGATAAAAATTAAGTAATGGTGACAAGAATGTGGAAAGCTTTAATGCGATTGACAGCTGGTGTTATGCGTTGATAGTTAACGTATTTGTATGTCATTTTATTTTATCTTATCGGGTTGTTGTGGTTTGTTGAAGATTATACTTGTGTCGAAATTCCTACTTTGTTTAAGTGCATCACTTATAGATGGCGTTTAAACTATCTTAAAGGTGTTTTATATGTTCATAGAAAGTGGCTGGTGTTCTTGAGTATGAAAATATTTGTAGAAGACGAAAGGAAAAATTACAGACGAGTCATATTTATGTGCTGAGGATGTTCAAATATGTTTAAAATACAAGAATATCTGCGTAACCACTTTCGTACCGAATTAATAGATGATAACGAACCAAGTAGCAGTAGTGGAACAGGCCGTGAAATAGCGGGTGAATATTATGGCTGTCCGTCATGTGACGTCTAAATGGTTGATAGTGCTATAAAGATAGCTGTTTAGGTGAGGAATCCGCTATTCTGGAATTTGTCTCTGCGCCACAGGGTAATCGGATTCCGACGTTTCGAAGAAGCATAGTGCTCTCATTTTCAAGGTTCTAGACGTCCCATAAGATGGAGGCACTGTGATCTCTTGAAACGTCGCGAACCTTTTGCCCATTGAGAGGCTGTCATATTCCAGAAGAATGGAATCCTCAACCACAGCACCGTGAAAACTTCGAGAGTCGCGCAGCTTTTAATTTAAAAAAAAAATATCGAAGTTCAGGCTAAAACGGTAAGAAATGCAGTACTTATGAAAATATTAAGAGCAGAATGAACCCAAGGAATTCTTGCTATATTTAGATTTGTAATTTTTCTACTAGTCTCCTGTCTTGAAATGTAATAACTATAATATACGAAATTCTAATATTTACTGTTGTGAAATTTGGTTTGTCACAGTGGTTGAAGGCGTACTAGAACAGGGTGTTGAGGAGGATATTTGGACCTAAGAGAGCGGAAGTACAAGGAAACTGAAAGGAACCTCTTAGTGGGAATTGTGTAATTAATGCTGTTCAGTTAGTATTACTAAGATGATCAAATTTGGGGCGGGGGGGATCATTTGATAAGCCAGGGTGTAGCAGACTGGAAGATATGGTAAATGGCTTCACAGTGTGGACTGGAAAATGTGAAGGGATTATAGTGTAGTGTCACTCTCGTGTTTGTGTTACACTAAGTTAAATTAAATTAATTGACTGAAGAATAAGAACCAACTTGTACTTCTTATAGGCTCAACATGTTTCGGGCACTACTATGCCCATCATCAGGAGCTCACGAATATAATGTTGATTACCACATTGGTCGTTTCGTTCTTGGTTTGCTGTATGTTGGAGGTTAGGTGCGGGTAGGCTGGAGTAGTGTCCGGGCTGCAGACTACGTGGTCGAACAATAAAGTTCGCGAACTCATCGCGGTAAAAGTGCTACATACCTCATTGCTGAATGCCACCGTGGTCGCCTTCAAAGTACGCCCCTTGGGAAGCTATGCACCGATACCAGCGCCTAGTCCACCCTTCAAAACAATTTTGCACCTAGTTTTGTGGAATGGCCTTCAGAGCTGCCGTTGTATTACTCCTGATGTCATCAATGTCATCAAAATGCCTTCTTTCAATATTTCCGTTATCTTCGGAAACAGAAAAAAAGTCGTTGGGGGGCTTATCCCGGTAAACTTGCACTAACATCTCTCTGATTTCTTTTCCACTCTTTCCAAGTTTAACAAGAAGTTTAATGCTCGTTGGCTGCTCTAATTCAAGTTCCGACATTCTCGCGGAGGCACTCCAAAACACAGGCAGACAGTAATAGATGCCACTCAGAAACAGTCTGCCATAGATCAACAAAAACACAGCTGTGAAACGCTGATATGTCAAAGTCATCAAACCATACTAAGGCTGCCACGGCAAGCACACGGTGGCGAGTTCGCGAACTTAATTGTCCTGCAGCCCGGACACTACTCCAGCCTACCCGCACCTAACTTCCAACCTATAGCAAACCAAGAACGAAATGACCAGTGTGGTAATCAACATTATAGTCGTGAGCTCCTGATGATGTACATAGTAGTGCCCGAAACATGTTGAGCCTATAAGAAGTACAATAAAATAATAAGTGGCGTCTGGGTGGTTCTTATTGTTCAATTATCACAAAGATGCACGGTCCAACACACATTAAATTAAATTAAATCATATCACAAAAATCTAAACAATCTCCATTCACAACCAACACATGTTTATGAACAGGTTAATAAAACGGCGACTAGTTTCGGCCTCCCACAGACACGTTGGCCCAAGCTTTGGGCCGGAACTAGTCTCCGCTCAATTAACCTGTTCTTAAAAATGTGTTGGTTGTGAATGGAGATTTTTTTTAATGATTGATACACCATTGGGGATGTTCCGTATGAAGTAAATTAAATTGAATTACTTAAAGTCTTTCTCCAACAGAGCAGTATTTTATTGTCATTCAAAACGCTGGTCTCTTCTCCAGGTTTCGTTCATAATTACACCATCATATGTCTAAATAACCGCAGAAATTATGGCGTGCCAACATGAGTTCCTGTTCAAAAACTTTTGGGTTACTGAAATCTTAACCCCATTTAATTTCAGGGTACAACATTTATAATTTCCGCTGCTAGAAACTTAGCAAGTTTGAGATGTCTGATACAACACAACATTTATATCTGTTATGCAGTTGCACTAAGTGCCAGTTGTTATTAAGGTTTGGTATATTAATGTCAATAAACAAATGTTGTCCTTTATACACCGTGGGCAGAAATGCCTGAGTGTGTTTGTAATGAAGTAACCAATGCCAATAAAGGTGAAATTTATTTGTACATACAGCTGCGGAAAAGCCTAAACTTCTTGATCTGATAGGAGGGACCAAAACAGAGATTTATTGTCCAGCACTGTGCACTCATAATGCCAAGTTGTTGCATGATGGTTGCTGCTGCCTCACGTTTCCTTCGGGATCCACTGGTGATGTGTAAATAAAGTTTTTCATGTAAGTAGGATTTTCAACAGCTACAACAGCCGTGTCTGGCCAGAAGCAAACCTTCATGCTGCTTCTGTCCACTGCCACAAACAACGCTTTGCGGTCAGCATTTGAGCGGGCATTGTACATGATTTTTTGATTGGGCCTTCCATTTTACTACGACGGCTCAGTACACAGATGTACTGGGTGTTTCGGGAGGAAAAGCTACCAGAAATGCTGGAGGATATTCCGTTGGCCCTCAGGAGAGACGTGTGGTTCCAGCACAGCAGGGCTGCGGCTAACTTTGCCCGTCAGGTCCTAGAACATCTCACCGCCACTTATAATGATCGCTGGATTGGACGGGGCGGCCTGTGGCTTGGCCTTCCATGTCACCGGACCTCACACCAATGGGCTTCTTCCTGTGGGGCCACATTAATTGCTCGATTTTCACGTCGCCAATTCATTCTGAAGATGATATTACTGCGCTTATCGCGAAGGCAGCAACCTGGCATCTTTGAGTCACACGTCAATCTCTGCTGCGTCGCTGATGGCTGTCTGTCGAGATCGGTGGTCGTACGTTTAAACATCTGCTCTAAATTGGTACGAAATACAACTTTTCTTCAGGATTCTTCAGTGTTTTTGGCTGATTTCTAACCTTAGTCAGACCCACTTCGATGGTCGGTGGCACTGCCAGGACGCGTGTCCGACGTACAGTTGCTTGACAATAAAGCTTTGTTTTGGTCCCTCCTATCACATCACGAAGTATGGGCCTAGAGTTTTTCCGCACTCTGTATACTAAAAGGTGCCAACATTTATATTGATGCGTACTTCATCATGTGAATGCATAGGTGTTCATCTTTTGATCCTATCATGCGGTTAAATAAACATGTTAAGGGGGTACATCAATTGTGAACATCTTATGATTCTAACATGCATATTTGCGTGTTAGAATTATAAGATGTTCACAATTGATGTAACACCTTAACATGTTTATTTCAGCTTTTACTAATCCCACGATTTATGATGTAAGACGAGATATCGTCCCTCTTCCAAAATTACCACACATACTGTGTAGTCATTTAATAAGTTCTTTGGACAACCTGATGATGGCCTACATACAGGACCGAAACATGTATTTGTATATTATATATTGCTCTTAATTGTAATATTGTTTTGTTCATGACTGTATGTATATATAGATATATACACACTACAGCTGTGTATTATTGATCTAAAACAACGGGGATGACACACCTTAAGATTCTGTCATTGGGTTTGTTACTTTAGGGAAGTAGGCCTACTCCTGTGTTGTGAGACTGGAAAGTGGACGGAACGTGCCGGAAGTCGTATCCTCTAGTGGGATTTTGTACTGGCAGTTTTGACCACCCGTGTTCGGTTCAAGAAATATTTATTTGTTTATTTCTATTTCTTAACGGACCGGGATTGCGTTGTCAGCACAGCGACTGGGCTGCAGGCTGGGCGACCTCGGGCGCGAATTCCTGCAGGGACAAGAGATTTATTTCGTCAAGTTCTGGGACCCATCCAGCCTCGTGTTCAGTGGGCACCGGTGTTGGGGGGGGGGGGGGAAACCGGGGGC
>Ga0136643_10011817_pt1 | contig 12977 bp, 5 predicted proteins | sample TergutLab28metaG_FD_96883 | JGI IMG/M metagenome (GOLD analysis project Ga0136643, IMG submission 96883) | Labiotermes labralis P1 segment gut microbial communities from Petit-Saut dam, French Guiana - Lab288 P1 (version 3) (version 3) | ecosystem: Host-associated > Arthropoda: Insects >...
ACGCAGATCATTGGTACTAATATAACGTGTCTCAAAGCATCAATCGGTAACAAAACCGACTACTATCCAACTTTTAGTATTTTCTTGCACTTATAAAACCACCTACACGTACTGACACTTTTCGATGCTAACTATTTTATTATCCTCAGCGTCATCCTAACACATAGCCATTCACAGTATCCTGTATTATATGCACACGTTTCCATATTCTTCACTGCTTTTTCCCCTCTTGCACTTTTGATATGCATTTCTGTTCCATTTATTTCCCTCTTTGTAACTCACTCCTGTAAAACTGCCATTTCACTTATTGGTTGCTGTACTTATATCCACGACAGAGGACGCAACAAGTGAGCAAGATACAATGAAAGAAACGAAACACATGTCAACAAGTAGCCTGTGAGTGCAACAAGGGGAAACAAGTGTAATAAACTGCACTATGAACACAGGAAATGCAATGAATACAACCACCTACAAATGGCATGATGTGTAATCTAGGAAGATAATGCAACAGTCAGCATCAAAATGCAGTCAGTACACAGGACACATATAACTGAAGGGTGTCAGTGACTAGAATATAAAAATTATGCAAAGTAAATGGTACGCATATCACATTTCACGACTCTGCCCCCTCAATTCGTCATCATCAGACCCATTCATAAATGTGAAATTCTGACATTGCAGAGTGACTTCTCCATACACTGGACAAAAATGTGCACAGGCGAAGAACTTTCCATAGTCCCTTTACTGAAATTTACTGGACTATGGCACAGAAAATTCAATATTCCTAATGAATAAGAACAGGTCATCTAGGAATATCATGATTGAGAAACATCTTTCAATCACAGACATTTGTATTAGAAATTCTTAAACACATATACACATTATGACTCCTTGCTAAACAATAACAATTCATTTTCTGCACTCATACTCTATAATACCAAAAATGTTACTTGTCATTTCACCCTAACCATACAAAATTTGACTAAAACAAAACATCAGTCAGCACAGATTTTATCAGAATGGCACACGTTTCAGATCACTCAAACCATCATCAGGTGAATACAGACTTCACATTTACAGGAAAATGCAGTTATATAGAGTTGCCATCTCAGTATCTGTCGGATAACACAAGATTACAAAAAAATTTTCTTCTTTTTCTGGCATTACAATCCTTGGTGGCTCGTGAGTCTCTTCCACAATTGCCATACGTGTTCTCGGTCCTGAGACTTACGCATCCATTTCCTTATACTTGCAAATCATTGTTGATGCTGGGTTGTCTCCGTTGTTTCCATCTGGTTTCAGGCTTCATAATGCAGCCGCGGCAGTGCGTACAAACCAGCAGGGTCGAGTCACATGAGTCTTGCCGAGTCAAGAGTCTTGATGCCGCATATTCCACTTTCGTCAGTCAGACTCTAGTGATCGGACGTGACGGCTGCTGTCTTGAGGAAGAAATGGATGTGGAAAAGCTTATTCTTTTAGTTAAGGACCACGAGGCAATTCACGACGTCTCGCGTTGTGAACACCGGAACCGCGTCTTACATTGATGATGATGTTCATAACAACAAAAACAACAGCACCACTAACAATAGTAATAATGTTTTTTTTGTTATTAGGCCTTCTATTTAAAGTTTGTATACGTTGTTTTTGGCGAAGTAGAGAGTGACAACCGACTTTCAACTGCCTTCAAATTAAAGATAGTGTAATGTGTCTGTAGTGTATCATCATCATCTTCGTCGTTTTAATCGAGGGATGGGTGACAGGAGGAAGTAATAAAAGTAACGGAATGTGCTACTTCAAATATTTTCTTTACTCTAAGTTAATTATATTCAGATTACGTTCGTGGCTTCGGGAGGAGGGGGGGAGGCTTCATCTCCTACAAAGTACTGTGGGTTACTTATTCTAGTACGTGGAATATTTCAAATTTAAGGAATATTTAAGTCACCAGAACTAAACGCCTTTCCAAAATTTGAGTTACTAAAAACACTGCTATCATTGTCAGGTCCGTGGGCTCCTACATCAATCAGTGTGAAGCAGCAGTTTGCATCAGCCACGCCAAACAAGTTCATTGAGTGGAAGATTTTGTAATTAAAATGCAAAGATCCTGCGTTTGGTGGGCATTTGATGAGGCAGGTTTTCCCGTCTATGCTTCCTAAGCAATTAGGCATTTTAAAAATTTCTTTGAACTCATCTGCAATTCGCAGCCATATTTCCGAAGTAAGGATTTTTTATATATATTGGTTGCAGTACCTTTCAAATGGCTTTTCCGGACTCACTTACAATGCCCTGTACTGTATTCTTTCCAACCCGAAAAAAGTATCCCAAAGACGCAAGTAATTCCCCATTGGCAAGACACCTGAAACAGACTTCCTTCCTCAGATTACCAGAAATGTAAGGACAAGTGTCACAACATAAGAAGTAATAATATGAGGAAAAGAAGAAAATAAAAAAAATATATCAGGAATTGGGGCTACGGTGAAAGGGAAATGACCATCTTATGGTGTCAAGAATATTTTGGAGTACTACTTGCAGCGTAGAACTATAGAAATGTTCCCAAGACAGCAACTGCAACTGAAGTTGCATTCATTGATCCAGATGAAACTGAAATCGGCAACTCTGAACAACTGGAAGGAGAAAATATAATTCACGACCAGAAAATGGAAGGAGGTTCGAGTCAAAAAGAGCAGCCAGCAGGAATTAAAAGAGGAGGAAAAATACAAAAATTAACTGCTGTTAATACAGGCAAATAATATTTGGACTCCTTGAAAGAAATCGGTAAGAAATGGGGGAGATCCTGGGTTTGAATATCCATTATAATTCCAATTAAACAAAAAAAGGCATAGCCTACTCTCTCTCTCTCTCTCTCTCTATATATATATATATATATATAAAATTGAAGAAATAAAAGATAAATAGGAGTAAATAATATTACTATCTGGGACACTAACTAAGAAAAAAGGGCAGCTCCAATAATATTAGAATCCCTTTCTTGTCTCCTACAGATTTTCATAGGACATACCTCAAAATATTACAAGTCTTTCTTCAGGTGTAATCGTCCTCCTATAGTTGGTGTTTTGTTTTTGTATTTCCTCTCGCACCAGTTGTGACAGACGGTACAACTGCTCGATATTCATTCTAAAAAACCCATGGAATTTCTCTTCATCCTCGAGTAGATCCGGAAATAAATGGCTAAATATTTCGAAATCTGGTCTCTTTATGTTTATCGGGTGTACCCACATGTTCCGTCTCTTACGACGCCACCTCCTTCTCCAACTAATCTTGTGCAAAACAAGCATGTTAAAATTTTCCATCGCTTTAGAGTTCTTTACTTGTGCACTGCCCAAAGAGTATTACAAACCCAATGGGAGTCGCGGAGATTTGATTGGACTCGACTCGGTCGGTGTGAACACCCCTTGACTCTAGAGTATGACTGGACTGGATTGGACTCGACTCGACTCTGTTGGTGTGTGCGCACCCTTACGGACTGTGCTGTAGGTTGCCTACAGACTCATTCATTAGCTATATTAGCAGTTGAGTTTCCTAAATATCTGCACGTTTCACCGTCTTCAAACATGCATCCTTTAACTCCTAACTAGTCTGTCCATACAGATAAATCTCTATTGAAATGAGAGGGACATTATCCCTTGTTTGTTTTGATTGACTTGCACTAATTATTGAGGGGATCAACATCCACTTGCATCGGCACTTGAACAACCTCTAACAGTAATTCAGTTCCAGTTCCGGACCTGACAATACTTGGCCCACAGGTACATTAGAACTGTTCGCTGAAATTTCCTTTAACTGGACAGGAATTCGCTCACCAGTCCAGTTGAAAATTAGGAGTTTCCTACTATTAGGTGGTAACATTTTCGTGTGGAAAACAACCCGGTAGCTGCTACCGGATTTTTACAACTTCATGTACCCTCTTTGCTACCGGATAGCAAAGTGGGTACATAAGGTTGTAAAATTAAAGTAGTAGGTATGCCTGAATTCCATTTTTTTTTGTGTATGATGCGACATTTTACATAAAAGGGTAGCCTATGCATGATGTATAACTTTTTGGGCATTCTACACTTCATGTTCGAAAATGAAGAAAAATAAGTAAGGTCTTGGAGTTGTATCTCTAAGAGGAACATTTTTCTATAATTAAGATGCATGATATCAGACGTAACAATTAGTGAAGCAGATTTCAACGAAATTGTAACGTGCATTTACAGAACGTAATATAATCACTGAAATACATCTCCTTCATTTAAAGGATCATGAGCTTGTTGGGCTTCGTTATAAAGCTCACACAGCACGCCAGTAAGACGAAATATTTTCCTTGTGAGCCGCCATTAAAAATTAAGTGTCGTAATATCTCTCATAATATTCCGCTTACATATTCTATGCACTTCTGTCAGTAGCATGTTTCGTTCGTTTATTGTATTTATACTTTTTCGTTTTATGTACTATATAACTACCATCTTCACGTTTGTACCGTGCATCAATGACGATTAAAAATTTTAAATATTTTATAATAATTTAATTATATCTACGAATTATATATTTGTGCATCTGTTGGATAATAAAGTGTTTTATGCACCTACAACTTGTTACATTAATTTATCAGTGTAATATACGTTTTTTTTGTAGTATTTCATAATTCGCATCCTACCAAGCGAGGGCATCTTTTACAAATGTTTAAACTTTATAGCAGCAGAGTTTAATCTACATTTATTTGTTCGTGTCTTATCATTAAAATCCAGATTCCTCTTCCATAAAATTGTAAGGACTTAGGATAAAATGAAAGTATATAAATAATAATAACAATAACAATAATAATAATACGCTACAAACCTTTCAATGTAGGCTATAGGCTATAGGCCTATATGGAACACAGATAAGAATTATAGAATCCAAGTGTTATGACACCATGAGAATAGTTACGGCGATATGGTCATGCAGTTCTACAGACTGTGCCAAATTGACTGTCCACCAAAATTGACATAAATATATTTAAAGATTCCATGAACATTAATACAGACAATTTGTTATAATTCCTCGAGTTAATAAAACTTTGGAAATTGCCCCCACGTGCTTGTAGACATGCTTATGTACGTCAGAGACTATCTTGTTTGCAAAATCACGCGAAAATTCAGTCAGAGGGAGGTCTTTGATGAAATTGGCGGTGGAATAGGCCTACTCCAGTTTAAGAAGAGTGTGAGGCTATTATTTGTAAATAGCGCGTTTCGTGGCTTCCCACAAATAATAATGAGAGGGTGTAATGTTGTGTTGTCACCGACAGAGTCGAGTCGAAACGAGTCGAATTAAACTCACAAACGCGCGGCAGAGACTATTTGGCTTAAAATGACAACAGCCGCGCGCAAGAAGGTGGCCGGCCACAACAGCAGGGTCAGGTCGAGGCCCGTGAGACTTGCAAAATCAAGAGTCTTGATGCCGCAAGCCTTAGTGCTGGCTGTCGGGTTCCAGTAACAGGGCGTGACAGCTGCTATTGTGTACTGAGAAATTAATGTGAGAAAGTTAATTATTTGATTGAAGGACCAAGATACAATCTACGACGCGTCTCATGTGACAAATGAACCAGAGATAACATAGCCAGCGTCCGAGTAAAAATCGCACAGACGATGAACGTAGGAAGGTTAGGTTTTTGGTGTTTTTTACTTATTTTTATTATTATGTTAATAATGTGATTATTATTATTATTAGGCCATTTATTTACTGTTTTTATACGATAGTTTTGGCGTAGGGGATAATTATGAAAGCGAAACATTGCGCTGTCTCAGTTTAGAGACTGTGTAATGATTGTAACATGAATTATTATTATTATTATAATAATTATTATTATTATTAAGAAATTGCATGAAATAAGGAAGTATTAAAACAACTAACAACGCTACTTCTTTTGTTCATTGTAAGTTAATTACATTTAAATTACATTCATAGCAATTTTTTTAAGTCATTTAATGGGAAAGGAGAGGTTAAAGTAAAAGAAAGTGGATAGAAAAACATTTTATTTCCTGGTGGCCAGAGTTAAACACGTAATGTTGCTGAAGCTTTCTGTCTTCCACGAACTGATGCAAAATGGTCTCTTAGCTTATCAGTTTCCTACAGTGCATCAACGGAAGAACGCCCAAAGGAAGCGGTTTGTTTAACTGAAACTCATGTTTTGCTGTTTTTTTTTCAGGAATTAATTCTCCCTTTGTTTAACTTCACTTGCTTGCTGCCCATTGTCCGTCACATGGCGCAGTAGCATCGTGTAGACACGAGCTGTATGAACAGTGGCACTGCAACGCTGCAAGTAGCCGCGGGTAATTTTATCCTTAATTAAATGTGCAATGAAGGAGTAAAGAATCACTTCATAACACTGTTCCGACTTAGCAGTGTTAGCCAAGCATGTGACCGATTATTAAATATCGTGATCTGGTCCACCACACACCAGTCTTCTTCATATGCAGATTATAGCCACACAACAAACGCGACTGTTTTTGTTTGTTGACGTAATCAGATAAACGAAAACACACCTCATCGGTAAAAAATGTGACGCCCAGAATCTCTTTTCGAGTGGCAGTAATGGAGTCGCTCTATCATCAGCAATATTCAACGCGCTTGTTTTTCTTCCTTCCTTTCTTTCTTTCTTTCTTTTCTTTCTTTCTTTCTTTCTTTCTTTCAAGTCCTTCAATGATGTTCTGTCGGGATTCTTCAGCATTCTACATGTGTGCTTCTATACGAGACATCCTTTTGCTGTGTCATTTTGCGAAAGGACCTTCCGCGGTTTGCAATATGCCATCCGAAATATGCAGTACGTTGATTCTGCGTCATTACTGGCGTCCTACGGCTCTCGGCGCATCCGCAACTGATACAGTTTCATGAAGCTCGGCAATTAACGCGATGCGGCACGCGAGTGTCCGGATACTTTCCTGCAAACTCTGCTGCACGCGATCTGTATACCGGCCTGAAACACGAAACACCGACTATTCTCGAGCCTCACGTGACTAAACTATTTGCACTTTAACACTAATTCGAATCCGAACATGCCTTTGTTGAAACAAATTATCTTGCCCGAAGAAGGTAGGCTTTGTCAAGTAGGTGCCATATGTCACGTAGGCCGGAATATATACGAAAATGGTGGTTGCAAAATTATTCTTTGTAGTACTGGCGCGCATTGACGTTTGGCACACTCTGTATTATGCAAGACATTTCGCACAGAGTGTACCAAACTTCAGGTTTTAATTTGAATGTCGTATTGAGTTAAAAAATTCTCTATCGACAAATGCCCCTACTCCACTAAGAGCACTTTGGTATACGTATATGACCATAACCGGAAACGTTAAAAAAATGCACGTTTTTTTGAAACCTTGCGTATAAAAAGTGAAGGTGCTTGTCAGATAACAACGCGAAAGAAATGTGTCCTTCAGTTCTTACGCTACAGTAACACGTACGTGGGATGTGCAGCAGCACAATAAAATGACAGCATTCAAGTCCTACCCTACACTGCGTACTGCACAAGAAAATATGTCAGACAATACCATAAAAGGACATAAATTTGTATCTGTTGCACCTAGTTACTTAAGTTGGTTTACGTAATTACGAGGGCGGAAGATCTCCTGATTTTCGACTCTTGTTTGTGGGAGCACATGGCGGACATTGTCGCAGAGAAGACTACTGCAGGGAACCAAGAAATCCCCTGGCCGCGTAAGGGCAATGATGACATTACCAAAAAAGAAAAAGAATATCGCTCTCGACACGACAGACTGTACACACAGAATGGTACGCGCAGTCTAATAAATCTTATACATTAAAGCAATTCAAAATTCCATACATGAAGAATCGAGAGTAAACAAAACAATGCAAAAAAATGAACTTGTATCTGTAGAATATTTAATGAGGAAAATTGACCGTTTTGTGACGATTATTATCAGACTTAGCTGCCTACACTGTTCTGTCCTGTACAACCTAGAGTCTGCAAGACATAATCATCACTAATTATTCGACCAGTAAAACAAAGGCACGTTACGTCACTGATTGCAGTGATTATTTTGGAGTTTAGTACCAAATAAAAATTCCACATAAAAATATTTTGATCAGGAGCTTCAGCTTTTACGAATGCCCGTAAGATCACATAATGTAAAAACCGCATGTTATTCTCAGACTGAATTTTATGCCAATACGTGCTGCTAATCTACTTCGCTACTCCCTTCGAAAGAGTGTCAGTACTTTATGAGCCGTTTATGTTGCTCTATCAACACACCCTACAGATCGCTTTCAAAACAATGTGTAACTTAAGGTTACACATTATGCGTTTGATACACAGCTGCCTATAGAAGAATTACATATGACTTCAGTTACTACACTAGAGTATGAAAGCTGTGTTAAGTGAAATCGAAAGGACTGACAGAATATTACGTTTTGCAAATGTTTCTGTTCCTAATATTTCATAGGAAACTACAAACAGATTGATGCAAAATACTAGACTATTGCATGTAAGTACTTATTAAAAAAATATCGCCATCTTTGGGAAGTTATCAGCTCCTTAATTACTCAGTATATTCGATTATGGTAGCAGGAAGTGTGTTAACGTGTTCCAAAGAGCAAGTATCATGTGGCAGACAAATCAATACACCTTTAACTCTATTTCTTCTAGTCATTGAAGCAAAAAATTACCTATATGCACCATTTTATATTTTTACGTTAAGGAATCGTGAATTTTTTCTGCAGAATGTATTTGTTTTTCGCGTGATTTTCAGAATTAGGAAAGATAACCTCGCTAAGCAACACTAACCAATTATATTTAGTACCGGAAGCGGTGCCTGTTTATTATAAATAGCAACTGAAATTTTTTACATTATTCATATGAATTGATACTGCAAGAGTGAAGATCCATTTTAGTATCACACATTAATCTAATCATAGATCTTCAAAGTCGTCCAATCCATTCAGGCTTTCAGACCAACAGCCTGCTCTTATTTATTATCTCCCTCGCACATTATATACATTGCGCATGTCATCGTCCACGACTGGATCATCCTAGAGAAACAGTACAATTCCGACCATTGGAATTGCGACCTGCCATGTGGCCATCTATATTAAGAGAGTCGTTTCGACTTTTCGTGACTGGATCCGACTAAATGGGATGCTACTACATGGCTAGCGAGTCAGTCCCTTCCATCGTCCTATTGCGCAGTTCACACAGCTCCTCAAGACAAGCTACGTATTTAAGTGCGAAAGACTGCTTTTGTCAAACTCTCCTGCAATAATTTATTATAGATATTTAATGATTTCAAAAAGCTTTCGTGTTTTTTTTAAAAATAACTGTTCTTCCTCTTCACAGCTTCTGAGGTTTTATTATAATTTATTACTGGCAATCTACAAGGCACTGTGAAGAAATAAGTCTTTTACCTTGACAATGGATTCCGATGTTCTTGACGGCTTTGTTGATCCCAGTCAATCGCGAACTTCCATAATCCGCTGCAGATTGTGAACGGCTAGGTTGGTGTTGTCGGTGTAGTGACCGGGCTATAGGTTGGACGCCTGGAGAATCGTGGTTCCATTCCTAGCAAGGGAAAGTACTTCTCTGCTCCAGAGCGTGCAGACCGACATTGTAACCCACACATCTTCTTATTAAATGGTAGGATGTTCTCTTGACAGCCTGAAATTCTGTGCGGCTTTCCTAAGTCACTCATTTTTCGTTATTCACAGTCATGCTACCAGAATGCTCGGCGCTCAAGGACATTAGTGAAATGGATAAAAATAAATATCGGACGAGTGATGGGTGTTTAGCAATTATGACCGACTGACTTCACTAGCAGTTGGTTGAGGCGCTGCGCTACAAGCCGGGAGGCCACGGGTTTGATTCCCGATGGTGTTAATGGAATTTTTCATTGACATAAATCCATCCGGCCGCAATATGGCCTTGGGATTGACTCGGCCTCTAACGGAAAAGAGTACCAAGAATATTTCCTGAGGGTAAAGGCGGCCAGTGTGTAGGGCTGACAACCTTACCACCTTCATGTGCCTACTGTCTTGAAATCTGGGAGCCTCAACCTCCTGGAACCCTCAGGGCCTGTCCAGGCCCGCACAGGGATTTCTTTGCCTATAACTTTACTAGCTAATAAACTAAGTAACCAATTCCACAGAGTAGGTACGTCTTGAAGGGTTAATCAATCCTCAGCTAATGAAGAACTTTATGGCATTTTATGGATCGCGAACGTTAATTACTGTATTTACAACAGCGCAACTTTTGCAACACGGACACCACTCAAACCCAGACGCACCAAATCTCCAACACACAACGAACCGAGAACAAAACAACCCATGTGGTAATTCAACAGCAAAGTCTTAAGCTCCTGATGATGGATATATTAATGTTCGAAACATGTAGAACACTTAAGAAGTGAAATAAAATAGCTAGTGGCATCAAGTTTGTCTTTTATTCTTCAACTATATTTCAGTGTGTAACTTCGTAGATGGGTCACACATTTTCCAAGTAACCTACTACCTACACTCTCAGGGTAATCGCTTTGCACACTATGCATCGTCATTTTTTATGCTCACCGCCCTTCGGAGCCTGAAACCTCTCAATAGAACAAAGAAATACTTGCATTACGAATAATAAACCCAGGCTGTATTTACCGCTGCTCTGCTTAAGCCCGTACATCCTTGTGAGAATGCTGTGGAGGAATCGATCGATGGGACACATAATGGTGGTGTAGGTAACGAGCACATTTCCCTCCTTTTGTGACAACGGCAAATTTATTTCCACTTTCACAAGAACCCGTCTCTGGTCTTTATCTACGCCAGATGACTGTAGTCGCATTCTCCTTTCCTGCTCTTTATGACACTGTCTACAGTCACCTACTCATAGACCCATATATCTTCCAAGTGTTCTCTACCTTTCACGATTTCCGACCAAAGTTTTGCATACAATTACCATCTCATCTTTTCGTGCTGTATAACCCCACAGCGCCAATCTCTTCCACTTTTTTCATCTCTCTATTCGTATTCGTTGCCGTTCCCAGTGGCCGCACGGTCTAAGGCGTGTGTTTGCGGCCGCTCGCTTGCTGGGATTGTGGGTTCGAATCTCACCGGGGCATGGATGTCTGTCTCTTGTGGGAGTTTTGTGTTGTCATATAGAAGTCTCTGCCTAGGGCTGATCACTCGTGCAGAGAAGTCCAACCGAGTGTGAAGTGTGTATGACCATGAAGTCTCGATAATAAGGATACTCCGGCCCACTAGTGGCCGTTGTGCCATTAATGTTTATTGAACAGGAAGGGAAACTATATCACACTGATAATATAACACAAAAATGTCAGGGATATGCGCAATATTTCTAAATTAAAACTGTCTTCGTACTTGACATTTTAACTCTTTTTAAATATTGATAAAACCTGTAATTTGAATTTACAATAAAAATTCTTCTGATACAATTGCAATTTAAGGGCCTAGTATTTTCCTCTTGGTCCCAGTCGGTCACTGTCAGTCTATTTCACGCACGACACTGTCAGCTTCGACGATGATGATGATAATGATGATGACAACGACAACGAGGATAATGGGAAGAATAGTAATTACGAACCACTTTTCACGTCAAACTCTCACGAAGTTCAAACAATCAAATTCCACTCTCTCTCCTCTTCCCCACAGACCTTTCTTTTTTTCATAGCACATCAACCGCTAGTTTCGTTATCGAGGCTTCGCGTTCATACTCACTTAGACACACCATACGAGGGTGGTCTGTTTGAAGAGCGATCAGTCCGATGCAGAGACTTCTCTATATGACAACACACGACATTCCCAAAAGACATCATGCCCCCGATGGGATTCGAACGCGCAATACCATTAAGCGAGCGGCTGCAAACCCGCGTCTTAGACCGCGCGGCCACTGAGAACCTCCCCCCGATTAAGACGCCGCATTATTTCTCGTAACATTATTAGACTGCTGTGTAGAAAAGACAACTACAAGCTTTACGATACCTTTCAGACGTTCGGTCCGTTCGTACAATGTGAAGGACATTGCACCTTAGTTTCCTAAATAACGTAAACGAAACGAATTCATGCGTTAACTGCCCACTTTGACTGAAGCAGTGCTCTACACTTCCGTCTGCGTCTGCCATGATTGCAAGGCACAAAAATGTACAAAGTAACAGAATAAGCTCTGATCAATGGGGAATCAATTTGCTTAAAGGGCAGGAAGTTTGTCAATCCATCTGTAGGTTAACCGGTTCTGAGACGCACGGGAGCTCATTAATACAGACGGCGTAGCTGACAGATAATCTTCATTTCTTTACAATGGCGCAACAGCTCCTAGTGTGCCAGGGCCTCCTCATTACTGAGGTCTGACGTTCACACTCAGACACATTTCATTCGGTAGGACTCCTCTGGATGAGTGATCAGCCCGACATACAGACCTCTACCTGACAACACCAAACTCACAAGACAGGGACATTCATGCCCCTGGCGGAATTCGAACCTGCAGTCCCAGCAAGAGAGCGGTCGTAGACCAACGTCTTAGACCGCGCGGCCACCGGGATCGGCAGGTAATCTTCGTTATTGTTTAAATGCTATGAATAAAAAGCGCCTGCACGGAAAGGTGCTTACTTCGGTAAGGGGACGTGTGTATGCGTGTCACATGACGGGAACTGCCGCACAGCAAATTGGTAACTGTGCGTTCACGAAATCCTTTTCAAAATTACTTCTTAATTAAAAACAATTAAAATGGGAATACGTGTGCTGAGTTTTGTATATTAAAAGGGTTAAGAACTACTGCTGAAGGTTTAGTAACCGAGACATTGCTGGTTTGCACAAACACAAAGGCATGTGTTGTAGTTTAATTCTAAAACACACACACACACACACACATATACAGGGTGTCCCAGGAGGAATGTGCCAGACTTCGGGAGAGTGTTCCTTATGTTAAAATATACCGATATAACCCAAAACACCTATATCCAAAGTTGAACGGTTACGGAGATAATGGCCAG
>Ga0136643_10011818_pt1 | contig 12977 bp, 8 predicted proteins | sample TergutLab28metaG_FD_96883 | JGI IMG/M metagenome (GOLD analysis project Ga0136643, IMG submission 96883) | Labiotermes labralis P1 segment gut microbial communities from Petit-Saut dam, French Guiana - Lab288 P1 (version 3) (version 3) | ecosystem: Host-associated > Arthropoda: Insects >...
TCAGCCCTAGAGGCCGGTCCGGCAGGAGCCAGAGCCCGGTTATGGAACCGATATGGCTCTTGGCACACTGCATCCTAGGCAAGTTCTTGGGGGTAGTTTGCCATTGCTTTCCCCCGCCTTTAGGCGTTCCCACTTTCGCCGCCACGTGTCTCTGCGTCCGCAGCGACGCGAGAGATCCTATCAAAATTAAGTATATGGTTGGCAAATTTCTGCCAGTTTCTTTATTATTTATGCTTCTTCTCGGGCAATCTAGTAACGTTTTACCACTCACAATGGTTTATGCCCTAAGTGTGGTACCGCGAATGACATATGCAACTGGTGAATCAGGGAGAAAGTAGTTCTGGCGTTACGATAGAATTTCTGAAGATCCTGACCGGAAAGAGACAAAAAAAAAGCGTCACACCGGATAACTAGGACAGGTCAGGATACGAACCACGTACCGTTATGTAGACTACACGGATTTACTTTCTGTTGGTGGTTACAAGTACAACTAACTTTATTAGGCCTAAAAAATGTAACGAAAATGGAATACGACACCAAAAATAAAATTTTTTTGGATGTTTGTGAATGACGAGGAAATAATTAGAGCCCTTCGCAGCGTCGGTAAATATTCAGAGGTCGACACCCCGTGACATCCGACAGGACTAGGTTCTTCAGAATTAGAGTAACTGTCTTAGGGAGGGACACTGAAGACTTCCAACACTCCAGACTGTACAATGTACAAAGAAGGCGATTATTTACAGGTAGCAGAACCCCATCCGAGAAGCCGATTAAACCATCATTAACACTGTGACAAGCGTTTCAACTCCTATTTTGCAGGTTTGTCTCTCGTGACATTTTTAAGTTTCTTTTTGTACTTAGCCTTCACGGTTTTTGTTTAAATTTACGTCTCTTTTCATCATGGTCATGTCCCAATGAACGCCCTTCTTCCCCCTCACACACCAAAGTGCTGTCGCGTACTTTTATGGATAATAAAAGGTCCGTAGATAACATAAGAACTTGTGATGCATCATTAACTCAAGGACTAACATTAACCTTAATTATATTTATAAATACTAACAAGAATTATATTTAGAGATTTGTTTCGTACCGAATAGTACACCCACTATGTCTCCTTTATAAAAAGCAGTCAATCAGTACAGTCGTTTTTATTCTTATAATGGAAACCAACAAGATGTAATATTTCTCAACTTTATTCTGACAAACAACTCTACATGTTTCGGACAGACTTACTATACACTAGTAAATCCACCCATTTTTAAAAATTCGGTATGAGAAATACGAATTTCTGTGAATACAGTATTAAGACCCCTGATGATGGACAGCAAGTCTGTCCGAAACATGTAGAGATCTTTAGAAAAATAAAGTAGAGAAATTGTACATCTTGTTGGTTTATATTATAAGAATATAGCACGATATACGGTCCTCTGAATGTCAAACGGGTTTTGTACTGACATGCCTAAGGATGGCCTAAGTACAGGCCGAAACGTGTAGCAAACATGTTAGGTAACCAACTGAACTAAAATTAACCTGTGTTGTGTTAGAATGTATAAGTGTGGTTTGTGAAGTTATACACACAAAGGTGTAAAGGTTAAAGCAGTCCCATTACACGCCTGGACAGGCCCTGAGGGTTCTAGGAGGTTGAGGCTCCCAGATTTCAAGACAATCGGCACACGAAGGTGGTAAGGTTGTTAGCCCTACGCACCGGCTTCCTTTACCCCCAGTACATATTCCTGGTACTCATTTCTGTTAGGGGCTGAGTCAACCCCAGAGCCATAATGAGGCTGGAAATATTATGTCAATGAAAAATTCCAATGACACCATCCGAAATCGAACCCGCGACCTTCCGGCTTGTAGCGCAGTGCCTCGGACAACTGCGCCACCACGTACCCCACACACAAAGGGGTGACTTCTTTAAAGATGAAGAAGCTCGTCGTAACTTTTCGCAATTTTTCGAACGTGTCTACAAACTGCCGTGTCGTCAAATGTTGTGAAGTCGTTAAGACGACGACACCAAGTGCGAAACACAGGCGTAGAATTCAACTACGACCATTTAGCATAGATTCAAATTATTTCATAGGCACATTTCTTGGCAAAATATTAACCTTCCACTAAACTGTGGGCACGGGTGTGTCCCGGGAAGTTCAAAGTAATGAACATACACGCTGTGACTTAATCCGCTTCTCCAGGATAAGTTTCACTCCTTGAAGTAAAGAAAGGGCTAAATGGACGAAACGGTGGGCTCCACCAGATTGAATTTAACGACCGGAAGAACTACGTTTCATTACACTTTTATAGTTAGCAGTGAAAGACATTGGTCCACATTTCTTTATTTCTTTACCCTCACTTTTACGTTCAGTGGCAGAACCTTCCAGCTAATCAGTCCCAACCTTCAGTTCACAAAGTTCTCTTAAACTTCTAAAGCGTTAAGCTAATCTAAATAATATGTTAAAAATCAGTTTGTACTTCTCAAGTAACACACTGCATCTTCAATACAAAGATCAACTAGCAAATGTTGCTTACAGGAATAATCGCTGTTCCTTCTGAGTATGGAGAAAGGTAAAGTTCACCCTAAAACAGGCCACGGAGGCCCAGAGGGGGACTAGAGGTACAGCTATACTCTTTCTTTAATCTCGGTGCTATTTAAGGTGGGCGGTCAGCTCCACTCCCAGGCCATTTTACCCAGGAAATGACACAGTACCCAACGCAGAGGTAGTTGGGTGGGCTCCAGGGCCGGTCTGGATGGGTATGGAAGTTGCCACCGCCACCGGGATTCGATCCCCAGACCATCCAGCCCTGACTACGCTATTCCGGCCCACCTTCTGAATATGATAAACACAAATAAGCTTTTGGAGTAAAATGCACTTTTGGGGGGGCTTTCATATTGAAATCGTGAACACGCTCCTTTTAGCTTCTCCATACATGTCTGTCTGTCTGTCTGTCCTCTCCGTCCGTGTCTAACAACTCGAGAATCGATAAAAGGACTATCATGAAATTTAATATTACGCAGTTACGCTACTTCTACCCAAACTGTAATTTGATTAGGGAGCCGGAGCAATGTAGTCGATACAGTAACTGGGCTACGGGCTGGACAATCCAAGGTTCAAATCTCTGCAGGGAGAGGTACTTTTCCCCAGAACGTTAAAAGCGTCTCTGGGACCCACCCAGCCTCTTATTTAATTGGTATCGGGGTTCTTTCCCGGGGTAAAGCGGCCGAAGCGTGAAGTTGGTTACTCACCAATAACTAGAGTCAACGTTAAGAATGAGTGGAGCTATCCCTCTATCCCCTGTATGCCGACATGGCGTGAAGAGGGACGACTTCGCCAGTACCTTGTACGACCTGAATGACACGTTCCAACGACAGTCAACATCGAACAAGAACAACAGACATCTTGCACGAAGCCCCACATACGAGCACGTGCAGATATCAAGGGTAACATTTTGCGGGTAAATAATCATCAAGTAGCTCGATATAGCCAAGAAATTTGTAAATAAAAACGAAACACTAATTTTATGCCGAGTCAGGACTTACACTCTTTGGGGTAATTAAAAAGCAGGTAAGCGAATGCACCAGAAATGTAATTCTACACGTACTCTTTACGTACTACCTCGGTAATATTATCGCTCGTAGTACCTAAAAGCCTCATCAATCACCATGCTTTATAATCGCGTAACATTCAAACACAATGATAAAAACATGAAAAGCAACCCCAAGCTAACATTTGACCTCAGTGGAATCATTCTCGCAAGACAGCAATCTGAATACGGTACGGGTCTTTCCAAGTTGGCACAGACTCATTATCACACAAGCACTTGTTCCCCGCATATTTCAATGAATAATGAAACCGAAACCTCTTAGCAACATACAGAGGGTAATTTGGACGTACAAACTGCCACATTAAAGAGAGGTTACCACAAAATAATAAATATAAACCATACCAAACTTTAGCTTCCCTTCCAAACGACTGTGAAAGGCAAATAGGATATCTTAGGAACAACTATAGAAGAACATACCCAGCTATGCCAGTAAAAATGAAAAACGAAGCACCAATATAGTAAAAAATCTCCGCAAGGAAACACAAACTGACCTATTATTTATTTCAGTGAGAAGGTTCGTGAAACACGTGTCTTGTTAAATGTGTAAGTCGCAACAACAAAACATGGACTTCATTACAGCGAGATTTCTTCAGAGCGTTACGTAACTTCGGCTATCTGCCATGACGGCCCGTATCTATTGCGCATGCGCTTTGTTAACTTGACATCACAGAGAAGTTGCACAGAATTTCTTCAGACACTACAGCATGTATGTCAGCACGTGTCAATATTGCCTTTATATAGATCTAATTTAGATGTGACCCGTAAGGATTATTATTCATTTTACTGAAGGCGAGGAAACAAGTTTGCATGAGACCCGGAAGAAGGCTGTAATAAAGGCAGTGTTCTGAGTTTTGAATATTTTTAATGATATTGGTAAAGGTAAAGTGTTCCCGTTACAGGTGGCGGACGCTTGTGAGTGCGGTAATGAACCTTCGGGTTCCGTAAAATGCGGGGAATTTCTTGACTAGCTGCAAACCAGTTAGCTTCTCAAGAAGGACTCTGCACCATGGAGTAAATAAGTAAAGTGATCCCGTTACAGGCCCGGTGTTGCCCAGAGGGTGGGTAGAGGTATAGTTCTACTCCTCCATGACCGCCGCACTAGAAGGAGTTGAGTGGTCAGAAGCACGTCCCGACCGCACTTTACTCCCGGGAAAGACCCGGTACCCATTTTACAGGAGGCTGGGTGGGCCCCAGGGCCGGTCTGGACGGGCAGAAAAATTCGTCCCCCCCCCCGGATTTTTAATGATATTAAAACAGGAAAATTAAGGAAAACTACAAACTCTTTGTTTAGGAAAGTTACGTTCAAAATTCAACTAGAAGCCATCCTTTTCGCTCTCTGTTAAAAAGGCGAACAACCGAAATTCTTTCGTTGTGTTCTTCCCACAGATCAAACGGTTCTTACTGCTTACGTACACGTACACAAGGTGAGAGATGGACAGGAAGCAACCTGTCGTTGTATTGTGGCCTACTTGTGCTTCGACAGACATTGTGGCCTCGACTCGTATCAATAAGCAGTGATCATAAGTTACCAGCTGTCTGTTTACCGGTACCAGCTCTCTGTTTACCGGTACCAGCTGTCTGTTTACCGGTACCAGCTCTCTGTTTACCAAGACGCACTGCAAGAACTCAAGATCGGGTCGTGCGTATTCGTTCAAACCTTCGGAGATGACATCCCACTTTCTCTTTAAGTAAATCGATGAAAACAAAAAAAAAGCCACTTGAAAACGAATTATTTGATTGTAAAAACATTTACGTTTTCACAAAAATCCGCTAAATATTTTGCCCGCTAAGGCGAAGTTCTTATCAAAAATGCACAAACGAAGGCAGAACTAACACAAAAGAGGGCTCGATGTTACATGAGGTTGACATGTTTGTAAAAAAAAAACATATCAGTCAATAACATGTCCTGAAAATGTGGGTCAGAGGGACATCTCTTCTGCCACTAGTTGCGTTAATTATATAAATTCTTGTAGAAAGAATCTTGAATTAACAGAAATTTGTTCAAATTTCTTATAGAGTTTAATTATTATACTATTAAAATTTATTTTTAGTTTCTAACGTATGACTATTTAATTTTCATAAAAATATTATTTATCAATTTCACCCTTTAATAACACTCATTCAAACTGTGTTTTCACAATAAATCTCACAGGTTATAATGTATAAGGGTACCTCCAGATGAGGATTGCGTCCGAAAACCTTATCTCAAAATGGGAATTTGCAAGTTTTCCAACTGAAATGTTAGAGGTTTCACTTTACAGCTGTAAGAAAATACCCGATGTGCAACTGAGCACTAGCAGTGAAGGGTGATCGCCGAGATACGAAACCAGTCCCTCAAGATTACAACTCAATACGTCACCGTACATTACTGCAGTGTCACGCCACACGCGTGTACAGGCCAAGAACTACAAAACATCATTACACGATACATAAAAGAAGCTTCCTTTATCTTTGCGGTAAGAATCACACTGAGTGAACACCAAGAACCAACACTAGGACCCAGCCACTGTGTCCCTGCTATCGTTTATCGGGCAGCAAGACACTGGATCCCCTCCCCCTAGCACGACAAGGAATGTTTGCTTTCCAGCAATCTCACGCTTTGCTGCACAGGATGACAACAAACGCTTCTTCCATTTTTCCCCCCTCCTAACAATTTTCAACGCTTTTCAAATAGTCTCGTCGCTATATTTTTCAAGCAATTTTCCTGTCCCAGCATTACCCTATTGGAAGAACTAAAGTACAAGAAGAAAGTCACAAGCGTGTATAATTTATTCATTCTATATTGAAAATTCATGTTTTGGTGAAATGGGTCTATGGAGTAATTTTCGATCTGTGTATTCAAACAGTTAGTGGCTGAAAAGAAACTACGTTGTACAGACGGCGTCATAAATATTCGCCGTCAGAGCGTGCGGTCAGTCAAATTAGTCCTTCCTTCTGCCAGTATCCATATAACAATCATAAACGTTGCCTGATTTCGTTATTACACAATGACGAAACAAGATATCAAGCCCTCGAACGAGTCACCGGCAAAACGCTGAATGAAACGCACATAATATAACCACGATAAGCTGTAAGAGGTTAAACTGAATGCATATGGAGCAGATCTACAAATACTCTACACACGGGGCTCAATCCAAGCACTGTATCCTGCTAAATAAATCATCTATAAAGGATGATGTGTTCAACTCAAACGCTCAGTATTAATTTCACAGGACACATTTCGTTGTGTTATATCTGGTAATTTATCCTTTTTAGTTCACTCAACATGAAAATTTTTGAAAATTTGATCTAATTTCTGAAAATTTTTGAAAATTTAATCTAATTTCTGAAAATTTTTGAAAATTTAATCTAATTTCAAAGTTAGCCAGATGTCATCAGTAAGGCCTATAATGACTTAAATCGGCTTTAAGAAACTACAGAATCGATATAGTTTCTATGACGTGAATTAAATCGAATTTAACGATCTTCTGTGGAAAAAGGTATGGGAAATGCTTAGCTGTGTTACTTCACGCCATTGTCAAAATAAAATCATAAAAAAAGGATCCGTCAATGAGAAACATATTTAATAGTATTCCACTGCATATTTCGCGTGTTTCGGCATTTGATAAACGCAATATAATATAAAGTGGAATGCTACTTAATATAGTTGAGACTGACTGACGCATTTCTTCTATTTTTTACTTGTGTACGGCAAAGCGTTGTCACACGTAAAATTTATAAGATTATAGAGTGTTGGTAATGGCTGAATGAATGAGCTTGAAATACTGGTGAAAAAAATAATGGCAAAGGAAAACCGAAATATTCAGTAAAATATCTGTCCGAGTGCCACTACGTCCACATCAAATTCCACATGAACTGGCCTCGGATTGAGCCCGGGACTCCGCATTTAAGAGGCAGACGACTAATCACCTGAACCATTAAATGCTATAACCTTTAGCTCAAAATTCGTATACTGTATTCTCTAGTTTCAGCTAGAGTGGAATGACACGGGTAAGACATTCATGTCTTCCGGGTCTTTTAATCTGTCTACTTGATTACGTATGGTAGAAATTTGAATTAGCTGTGTGTGTGAAGACACGAACTTGATATACCTGCCTCGGAAAGCGGGCAGCGTGCTGGCCCTTGCGCACGAGATACTGAAGATGCGGTTCTGTTTAAAGGATTTAATTAGCTTGACGATTAGGGTGTTTTGGGCCAGTTTATGATCAGTCGATTACAGGACATAAGCTTCAAATGAAATGCATACTGGTGACATGACACTGGAGCAGAAGTAAGGGATGTTACAGACGTTTGGAGTCATTTATCTCAAAAATGCTAGTTGTACTTCCCGAGAATTTGACAGGAATTGAGTTGGTGGGTCTTTGTACTCGTATCTGACAACTGTGTTACGGCCATTTAGTGACACATAGACTTTACTTATTGGTAATAAGACTCCCTTAAAAGTTAGCCCTTTAGGACATAATATTAAACCGTTTACAAGTAAGACACCATTTTTACAAAGGCACCAAATATTAATAACCGTCAGACACGTGTGCAAGATTTCATAACCGTATAACTCATGACTGGTTACAGAAATCAATCTGAAGTACCTAAAATTAACGCCGCTAAGATATGTCTGACAGCCCTCCCTTAACAGAGAAACCAAGGGGCAGAATGATGCAGCTCTGCATGTCGTGTTTGCTGGCAGTTCATACACATTATTGACTGTTTCTATTTTACGAGAGGGAAGTTGGTCATTCATTGCCTACTGTGTTGGTTCTCACACTCGGCATCTCACAGATAACAAAAGCACATACACAGAGGTGTGTCCGGCCCGCCTCGCTTTAACGTTCGGTCATCGTGCACACTGTTTAGACGTCACAACGCGCTAAATTAATGAAATGTGTCTCCCAGTATTTCTGTGCCTATGGCATATAGGAATTATGTTAGGATATGTTTCTCATAATCAATTTCCGAACTGAAATATTCATTCTGTGTTAAACATTGCGAACAAATGTGGAATAGGAGAGAACTCCGAAATGACTGTGCTTTCAGACTTCATATGCCAGTAAGAAAGACTTTTCGTCAAAAGAATATTTTATTGCCCGATAGAACTCTTTGGCACAGAAGTGAGTCTTTGAGCCCAATAATAGACTGGAAAGTCACTAATTTCATCTACTTATGGTTCTAAATTTGAGAGAGGCCATCCCGTTGTGTATTATCAAATTTTTATAATATATTTTGTACCGTCAATATACAACATACATTAAGACAAGACGCAATAATTACAACACAACGGCTACATGTTCCGGCCGTAAACGGCCATCTTCAGGCCAATTAAGAACAGTATTAAGGTACAGTAAAAACAGTACTCAATGCGATCCCATTTCTTTCACTTTAAAACTTGATAAAATGAAAATTTTCATTCCCATTGATTACCATTTTTATTGTACCTTAATATTGTTCTTAGTTGGCCTGACGATGGTCGTATTTGGCTACACGAAACGTGTAGCCAAATACAACTTAATTGTAATTATTGCACCTTGTCTTAATGTATATTGTGTATTGACGGTAAAAAATAGATTATACATACTTAGGTTTCGCAAATAAATACTCACGAAAACAAGAATAACCTGTATTACTGGTGCATTTAATTCATTATGTACACGGTTAAAGCGATAACTGCATTATGTTCAATAAAGAAAAAGAAGGCTACTTTCCACCAGACTTCAACCTTATTCCGCTACTTGGGTAATCTTAATGGCAATTTTGACACAATGATTAACAATTGCCTTAAACTTTTGGCGCCGGAATAATTTTTTTTTAAATTTTAGCACACCCTGTATATAAAACGTGAAAAACACAGGAACAAAATATGTTAGAATTATGAAACAAACTGCATTTTGAAGAGAAAAAACGGAGAGTATATACCACGTTTAAAATATTCGGTACCTCTATTTGTTGAATAAATATATAAAATGCAACTTTGGAGATTAGCGGTGCGGTACGTCAACTATAGTTGACGTTAGGCGTCTAAAGGTTAAATTAACATCTGAAACTCTGCCAATAACATCATCCCAGTCAGTAACACTGCACACTATCCTAAACCGCACAATAGTGTAATGCGTGGCTTAAAACTGGAGACTTCGCACAACTGTTTTAGTAATTATACTAATAATCCTTAAGCTGGCATTTCATTCTGTGAAATTAATAATACTGGCCCTAAAACGGGGTTGGAGGGGTAAAGAATGAATGCTGCACATAGATCGCTACCAAATGTTCTAAACAGAATTTAGATAAACAAGCAAATTGCTAACAATTACATCAACAAATACTCCAAACACATTACTATGGACTGGCTTATCGCTTAGTGTAATTATATGCTTAACATACGAGCATAACGTAGGCTTGTTGTGGTAATCCTTATGTAAGACAATTAAGTTTGTAGTTTAAAATAAACAAAAACAAACAAACAAATGAACAGAAATAACCCAATATGTCATAACATGCATACACGGCTTTTAGTGCGCCTCACCGGTATTTGATTTATTGAAACAAAATCCTCATCGACAATAAGTATTAAGCTTACACAGAAAGCCAGTCTTATCTACCCCGTGAAATGGACGGAAGTACAAGTTCCTGAACGTGCAAAACAAAGGGCACCGCTGTAGCCGATTCCTACGTCTTTTTAAGTTGGAGGGCACCACATTTCAAATAGTAACTAACGTCCATAGGACACCTTACGCGTAATTTGAAATATATTTTGGAATGACCTCTTCTGTCTGCTCATTGAGGGTGGAGAGGGTTACTATTGCTCCTAATAACACTCAGTCACACGCGCACACACACACACACACTCGGTAGGGCTCCACTGGACGAGGGATCGGCACACCGCAGTGGCCAGTACATGTACAACACACAATATTCACAAGTGACAGATACTCATGCCCTCGGCTGGATTCGAACCAACGATACCATCAATCCTAAATTAGAAAAAGGAATGGAAAAGCATCGCAAACTGTTTCCAAGATCTATAGTATAGAAGGAGATTGGATGTTCAGGCCGTGCGTCACTGAGTCCATCTCGAGCAAGCCATTACCTCGACCCTCCCCCACATTTAACACCTCCAGCAGATCCACACCTTCACAATCTGCACGCAAGGTAAGTCTGTCGCTTCCTTCGGATTCAATTACACTGTCAAGTTAACAGCCACTCGTCATGCTGGCCATCGCTTTGCTAAGGGATTTATTTACGTGTCAAGCAATCCGTCTCTGACTGTAGATTAAGATATTGGCGGTTATCCTTCTGTGTTTAGTTTAGTCAACCGTGCTATTTAGTGTTATGTATCCACCGTTTGTAATCGGCACACGCACGTAAAATATTTGTGGTACAGGGACAGTGCAAGTACAGTCACTGACACTGACACCGGTACAGTTCGAGACTCGGGTTTGCGGCGCCAGAAGCTTAAAAAATGAATGTGAAACACAGACTCAGAGCTCGGTACCAAGCTGTACCATGTTAAGTGTCATGGATCTCAAATCTCCATATGCAAATCTTTAAAAGGTGTCAAATTAACTAAAATTTCCATTGTTTTAAATACATCAGAGTACATTACTTAAACACATATTATATTTTTAAAAAGTACGAATACTTATGTTTATTAGAGGGAGGGATATTTCGATTTCAACAGTGGGTGCAGTGTGCTTATCCCTAACCTGTCATACATTGGCCTTGTTAGCCGGAAGCTTGGCAGTAACGGTTTTCAACAGAAACGAAGACCCTGCGGTCGGCTGGGCATTCGCGCAGGTTAACTTTATCCCTAGTATTATGGATTGCATAAAACTACAAAAAGATACCTAAGACTAAAATCTGTTTGAACAAAATAACAGAATACGTCATGCAAGCAAAGTTATTTCTGAGAGAAACCGAACCGTAGGTAGCGTAAGAAGAAAAATTGGGATGGTAATTTTTACACAGTGACTAAGGAGGGTGTAATCAAGGCAAGACCGGAAATAACACTCTTTGGTTCTTCATCTTACAGTTTTTTGTTTTCTACTTTATAAAAGGCAAAAATAATGAAAATTAATGATAAATGCAGTACAGAACCATCTAACTTCTGAACAGAATTCTAATAGCGACAAAAAAAAAAGCAGCCCATCTAGCTAATTAAGCTAAGATGCATCTCGAGAAACAGACTGATAGGAAACCACTGTATTACAATTCTGTCTTCTTTTGCTACGCGAAGAATTTGTGTGGGTTCTGTATCTTCAAATTCAGAAACTGTCACTTTACGGTACACTACATTAAAAACGTATATACAGGTAAACATCTGTTTAGATGGTTCATTACTTTTAAAAAATTACAGCAAATAAACTTTGTCTTACCTGTTTACCTACAGATAACACGTTTCTTTACAATAACCTTATTTACGTCAACGACTAAACGCCCTGTTTATGTATACATTTCGTCTTGTATTCCAAGAGCCAGATTTCGTGGTTTTCTTCGTAGCCCATCCATAACAGAAACAGGGTAGTTCTTTCAGTCCTAATATGGTCCTCGAACTAGCACCCAACGTCATCCAATTGCAGCATTCAATAGCGTTACTGAATAAACTAGGTGCCCTAAATAAAATACATTCATTTTTCAGTTTTCTTGATTCCCAAAATAGCATCAGCACCGAACACACGACCTACGCAGCGGCTCTCAAGACCACTACCCATCCAAAAACTCGGTGCAGAAAACCGTATGCTGCAACTTAACATCCAGTGCTCCTGATGACGGGCGTATGTACCAGAAACATGTCGAGCGAAGAATACATTAATAACATTACCCAGTTGCAACAAGTTGGCATTTCAAGTTATTTCATGAGGAAGATGCACGGTCAAACAATCCTCAAGTTTCCTGTCTAGTGACAACCGCACAAACGAAAGTATTTAGAGTGTTTACTTTCACAAAGATCCGTAAAAAAAGCAGCTGCAATTTCGTGTGCAATATGGATTTACCCTTGCTTGTGAACAGAAGCAATAAGCAGCACATTTCTCTGCCCAAAATATTTGCGTCGGCTTACATAGACCCGGTAACAAATATGTAAATGAGGGTTACCAGATCCGCAGACACTTGGCCTGAACCCAGGGAAGTTTCATGACGATGAAATACAAACCTAACCTTAATAGCAAAATTGGCAAAGAAAAAGTTTACAAAAATACATTCGCGTTGTTTTTACTTGTGAGATATAAAATTTAATGCATACTCTATAGGAATACAACGAAATATAATCGAATCCAAAAAGAACATAAGTGGGCGGGTGGGGGGGGGGGGGGGGGAGTTTCGGGTTTTTGTAGAGGGAGGGAAAAGAGGGAATTTGCCAACAACACGTAAAAATAAAAAAAAACCTCTAACAA
>Ga0136643_10011824_pt1 | contig 12973 bp, 7 predicted proteins | sample TergutLab28metaG_FD_96883 | JGI IMG/M metagenome (GOLD analysis project Ga0136643, IMG submission 96883) | Labiotermes labralis P1 segment gut microbial communities from Petit-Saut dam, French Guiana - Lab288 P1 (version 3) (version 3) | ecosystem: Host-associated > Arthropoda: Insects >...
CATATATATATATATATATATATGAATATGATGTTGTATCATAAACAGTCCTTGCCTAATGAAGTCTAATCCCTAAAAATCTCTAAAAGTGGAGGCCCACTTCATGTGTGTCTGTTCCACACAATGTACCACAGTACATTACTACCTTCCTGTCTTTAGTCTTTGATCTGTCAAACTCAAATCCCACCTGCAAAAAAGTTACTGGAACTTCTGCAGTAGCTGTACCACTCCAGTACAAGGGCGAAGTTTTGCGACCAAATAAGATTACCAGAAGGACCAAAATTCAGTTACCTTCAAACACAAGGACTGTCAGCAGTAAAATTAATGTGACAAAGCAGCGAAATTTAAACTGTGATTAAAATTATATGAAGAAGGATTAGCATAAGACATCATCATCACATACGAATATGTGGATGTTTTCATTATGCTTGTATTCAATGTGCCACTATGCAAGCTAAAGCAGGAATTCATCCCATTCTGTGAAACATGTATCATGGATTTTACTCTTCTCAGGTTAAGTAAGACTGCTGCTGCCTATGTTAACTCAGTTCATGCTAGTGACAAATATGGCAGTTTGGTGGCAGGTGATTTGATGTTTTCCACTTCCTTTCTCCGTACTTGTGTCCCACGCTGCCACCATTCTCAGAACAGTTCAGTATATCTCAAACGACAGACCATGTTCAAATTTGAAATTAATTGGAATCACATCAGAAAAACTCAGTACTTTTCGTTACCACAGAAGTGAGAACTAACACACCGTAAAGTAAAGGTTACTTCACTAGTAAAACCAAACAATATATAAATGTTTATTCTTAAAATCCTCAAATGACTAATGCATGTGTAATATAAGCCACCAGTGGACTTGCCAACAAAACGATAACATCAGACCTACTATTCGCATCATATTACAGAAACCATCTTGAAATTATGTTGCAAACAACAACAGTAGGGAAACTGATGATGAAAGTCAACACTCACTGCCTGCAACACACACACAAATCCTAAACCCAATGTAAATCTGCATTCACATACAAACCAAAAACCTACTCTTCATTTAAATACAGTGCACTCATGGCCTAACCACAGTTTACACACGCAAATCCATATTTATAACACTGCTTGGGAATCATATCCTAAGGTAAGTCACAACCCATTTGCCATGGTTACCACTGTTGCAATTTTCTGTATGTGGTACATTGTCAGGTAGATGAAAGAGTTTAGCACTGAGAACATAATGTAGCATAGCTGAATCAGACTGCAGCACTGTTATAAGTGAGAATAATGCTTGGTTTGCAGAAGAAATCTAAAAACAACTGATAAAAGAGGGCATGGAGCAGTGTGTGATGGGCCCATCATATGAGTAGTTGCCGAGTGTGTTCTCAGTGACACAAATCAAGAAAGTCAAAGAAGTTCAAAAATGGGCATAGTTGCCATGGTCATCATATGTGACTAAGAAAGAATACAAGTGGATTATGATGTTAATATTAAGAAAATACACGACTGATTTAAAGCTGTTGTAATGATAGTCATATTTAAGTGATGAGGGCATTCAGGGATGTTTGAGTAACCATTCATGTAACAATTTAATAAATTACCATGAACCAACAAAAAATGAAAAGCCTTGGCATGGCATGTGAATATTGTGGTGGCCCGTCATACGACAGGCACAAGGCACATTGCTAGTACAAATACACACACACACACACATATATATATATCTTCATCCTCTCTCTCTCTACACACACACACACACACACACACACACACACACAAATCTTTATGGATAACTAGGATATGCAATTGGAGCAATGTGCACATGCAGAACCCTCAGGAAGATGGTAGCAGTTGGGAAAACACAGAGGATGGGCCCATTTTTATGGTTTTCCCTTGATAACTCTAATTATATAACTATGTAGTAATACAGAATGGATGTGAGGGTGAGTTATCTTCTGAGATGTAGCTTTACACTGATCTTCACTGACCAACACTTTACAGTACTCTTATTTACGTACCCAAAGCAGTACACTATAGTGAAAAAGTACTGTAAGTATAATACAACATTCATGGCTCTGTCCAATACTTCTTGTACGTTACACATTTCAGACAATATCAAATCAAAAATACAAACACAATATAGTCCCACAAAGTCATGCCACAGTCCTCATGATTCATTATGAAGCGAGAACATTTAATCCACTAATAATACATTTTGAATCTTCACTCTAGTTACAGAAACTCAACTTACTGTAGCAAAAAAAACATTCAGGACACAATCTGTGTTCCAGCCCTTCATATTACCAACAAAGTAAGGCAATGATGTTTCATTATACTGCTGGGTACTCTGGTCAAACAAAAAAATTTACCGCACCAAAGTTGAGATCTGGGATTTCATTTCACTAACAAAGAGACAAAGGAAATGATTTTGCTTTGCCTAGCAAACCAAAAACAACATATACAAACTTACACTACTCTCATAATTATGTTATGTCACATTCTTTTCTGGAAAACATACATTAATGCCTACTACTTAACCAATTTCCATTTCTTCTTTAAACATTCCCTGTCATGAATCAGAAGCTCTGATAACTTACAGGTTAATCTGGACACCATCACACACAAATACATATTATTATATTCCTTATTGGTTTTATGCAGGGTATTTACCATTATGTACCCGAAACAAACCAAGTTTCTAGGATATACAGTGTTGCTGCTGTTCTGTATTTATAATCTGTGCTACATGTAATGTTATTTCACACAAGAAATATGCTTTGTACTTTTAAATTAGTACTGCCCTCAGTATGTGTACAGTGCCCAATATGGCTGTTGTTTGTAGTTCCTTGATTTCGTGTTTTCCCAGTATATTGCTCAAGTAATGTCTGAATAACTTTGAGTTGTTTCCAGATGCGCCTGCTATTACTGGCATAACTTTTGCTTTCACATACCACATGCACTGAATTTCTATTCTAAGGTATTCATATTTTAGGTAATTATAATTATTTACTACTACTACTACAAGCGGTAAAAGCGGGTATGAGATGTCTGCTCAATGATTGTGGCCTGGAATACTGCAGTGCATCATAACCTAAAATCACAACGCAGCTACTTTGCCAACAACATTAAACTCCACTTATCAAAATATTTCACATACGCTCAGTGCATTCAATGCGACTTACGTTAATGGTTAATTCATACATAAGAATAACATCAGTTTCCTATCAAAGTTATTGGTTGGTGTACTAGGTTATACTACAAACTGTACAACACGCAGAAGTAGGTTGTTTACCTTGTTTACTCTTCCAGGAACGAATAGAAATTGTTAATTTGAATCGTTGTAATTTTCGATTCCCATATATTTGTTCACACCTCACACAAGCATCATGTTAACAACTCATTTCACAATAATATTACTCACCATAACAAAAAATGTAAGTATGTATGCTTGTATGGAAAAATGTTCCTTTAGTGTGTCCTTCCGTTGGAATACGGAAGCAAATAAGGACGTCGAAATACACATTCAATGTCCTATACAGCCGGTTATATAACAGGTCAGATATAAAAAATTACATAATCCTCCACGTTTAAACTGGTGCTTCTATTTTATACACACGGTCCTTTCATCAATACCCAAAATAAAACCCGAACAATCCTCGCACTCACTTTAACCACCTGGATCCACACAACCACGGATTACCTACACAACAGTTTTTGTTTGCTACTGGACATTTCGCATGTGGCCACGAGAGGCACATAAATGTTACGAAACTCGAAACAGCTTTATTGACTTTCTGCTAGATGGCAGCGTGCATATTACACACTGCGCTGCCTACGTCCCTTACTACGTTCACTACCGTGGTTACCATGGGTAACAGTATTCATTGGTTGCGATTGTTAGGCGAACGCGCTACAAGGGTATCGTCCAGCGGACAATTCCATTCTTTTCCTGTACCTATTCTTCTACATATAATAGCCTCGTGTGAGTAGGTGAATAACACTACTGTACACGACAGATTCTCTCTCCTGTGAGGTACAGGGCGAACATGAAGAGAGTTAAGCATCGAGTACAGAATACAACATAGCACCGACTAATGGGACATAAAATTAACCCGTAATTAACTCGATGACGACCCATGTAAGAGGTCGAAGAGCAGCAAGTGAATATAACGGCAGCCCATCATATAACGCGTGGGCAATTGCATAATATAACACGAATTCGTTAACTTACATAACTGCTTTCTTATTATGTATACTTTTGGCTTTACATTCTTTCTATTGCTATTTCATACATAAATTTTTAATCGGCCTAAATTTGCAGAATGTACCTTAGGTGGTGTACATCCGACAACAATGGCCCAAAAGCCCAAGTTTCATTTGCTATAGCCGCCATTTATAATTGTGAAATCGAATGTGTCACTCAGTTTTGACCAGTTTTCTTGTTTCATTCATTCTGAAGGCAATTTAAGATTACATTATATTTATCATCATCATCATCATCATCATGTTCCTGAAGGGTTAGGTGTGTTTCCTGTTCCTTGATCCTCAAGATGAAGTTGGTCCCTCCATCTCTTCCTTGGTCGTCCTATGTTCCTTCGTCCTTTTGTTTTATATTGTAGTGCTTGTTTCGGTAGTCTGTTTGATTATATTCATAAATAATGTAATAAATAACGGTACGTGCAAATCATGTTCGTATAAAGCCAGGCACACACATGCGCATTCTGTCATGTCTAAGAGCACAGGGTAACAATGAACTCGTAAGTGTATCTTCGTTTTTATTCGGTTAGCGCGCCCTCAGTCCAAACTGTTAATTTTCAGTGAACAGACAAGAATGTCGTGTTACACGCACTGTTCTACACACCTGGCCCTCATAACATGTGCGTCGTTAACGTACTACATTACACCGCTACATACAAGAGTAAGTGCACGTTTTATTTCGGCTAAGGGCACGAGATTACTGTCATCCATACGTAAATGCACAAGGAAATGCCTGTATTTATAAAATTTAACAGACTGAGCCCAGCAAAACGTAGTTTTCACGTCAAGTCAAAACGTATGCCCTCTAATAAATACTTTTTTTTTATTTGTGGCCTGTTTCACCTTCTCTTCATACATTCAATAACCATGACGCCTGGTTCCTGGAAATTACTAATCGCAATGTATTTCTGAACTCACGTAAAAAATACTGTACCGTTAGCTTGTCCTCTCTGTTCCCTCAAAACATTATATCCATGCCCATTCTATATCATTCACATCATGGATCAGAGATGAACATCCGAGATATATGCGGTAGCGTGCGACACCTTCTGTCCACAATACACTACTACATCTGCTGCCAGATGTAGTCACATTTATCATCCAAAGTGTCACACATATATATATGGTCTGTACACATATCCATACATCGTTGCCAAACAATAGTGAGTACATGCGATGTCTTCTGACAGTACGACAATTTCAAGTATTGTCATACTGTAGTAATAGGAAGATGAAACAGAATAATCACTCATTGTGTTGGACCGGTTCTTCTTTCAAGAACCTGAAATATGATGGCAGAACTAAGAGGAGTAGCAGTGCCAAATCCTCACATATCCCACATAGAAAAGAGGGGTTAGGAAACCAAGAACAACAGAGCAGTGCTCAGCAATTCTTCAAGAGTCTTTAGGCAAGAAGTGTGTTGGTGAGCAAAAATCAAACTAAGATGATAATATGAATTAGGCAACAAATGCAGAAGGCACAGCCTTGTATCAGATTTAATGCTACCTACATCCGCTCCACATCAAAATAAAAGGGAAACAGAAAGGAGAATGGAATTTGAAGAAGAGGAAATGGGGTGGGTTCAAGGGGTCAGCAATATTGTATGCGCTACATGTCTGTAATTTCTTAGAATTTCCCTTGTGCCTCACTCATTGTAAAAATTAACCACATGAAGTCATTCTTACTGTCTGCTGCCATTATGTTTGTTTTTATGATGACTTCTACACATGCATGTTGACTTTATTATATAATATTGATCTTTATATTTTACTGAAGTACATTTCCTCTACCATTAATTTTTTTTAGTTCCAACTGCAGTCCATATCAAACATTCTTCTTTCTTTCTTTCTTACTTTTTGTTTGTAATACTTGTCAATTTGCACTGCAGTGACATAAAACAAATAAGTGTGGCAAACATATTCCTTTTTTTGTAGGGAACATCCCATTGTGTTTTAAAATTAAAAGACAAAATAGTTCTGGAACACAACAATATATTATTTTATTGTTATCCTGATGACTACATGTTTCGGTCACTTGATGGTCAAGTGACCGAAACATGTAATCATCAGGATAAAAATAAAATAATATATTGTTGTGTTTGCTGAGTCCAGAAACGGTGTTGTTGTCTTTTTTATTCCTTAACATCTTCATGATATTTAAATGCATTTTATGTAGTGCATAGTTGTAGACAGTAGTGGTATCAAACTTCAAAGAGGAATAACTGGATCACAATCTTCATGGCGCATGAAATGACGAGTAATTTTGTTCCTAATTCCAATTGCCATTTATACGACAGTGAAGAGTCCCAGTCATACAGACCTACATTTTCGTGTTAATAAATCAATGTTGTGCGTTACAATATTATAAAGTACCTCATTTTATCTTTTCTGGTGAAAACACTGCAGTGAAGTGACATGCATGATGATAAAGATACATGGCTAAGGAAAATATACAGATTTAAGAGAAATTACTTTGAAAATATACTAGTACACCAATTCCTCACTTTACAGGTGTAAGCTGTCCTGCAAAAACTGTCTCAAATGTGAGTGCAAGTGTATTGAACTGCTTTACAGATCATTTGTTCATAAAAGTTAAAAAGTACTTTTTAAATTGAAGAACAGGTAATAATTATCATTAACAAGTGAATGTCTCCCCCCCTCCTCCAACCTGCTAGACTGCTTGCATTAATGTATAAAAAACATACCATATAAGGCTGTATGTATGATACAATCTCCCTGATGATGAACATAAGACATTCGAACCACGCTGAAGACAAGAAGAAATCAAAACATTAATTTAAAAAGTGCATTTTGTTGGTTACACATTACACAATTGTATTACAATGCACAGTACAAAAAACATAAAGTCTAATAATTCTTTCATGGTATGTACCACTTGGTTCGTAGTACAAGAGTTAATGAATATTTTAGTTCTCAATAATCTAAAGGTATAACAAAATACAAAATTTCCTTGAAACTGTGAATGACTGAATACCATATCAAAGCACCGAGATAAGTAGTAGTTAGCTGTATGGTGTTCTGTCTGTCTATGCTCACTGTGGCCAATGAGCAACAATGAAACACCATCCAGATGTCTGAAAACTGGAAGAAAGGAAAATTTAAGAATCATGTGTTTCCATCATCCATCTGTAACTCACTTCATAGTCACTAATTTTATGGTGATTTTCGGGGTTTAAATTTACTTCGAATGCAGTCATTAAGACCCTCTTTGTTTCTTGACAGTTCTATAGCATAAAACTGTATTCTGGTGACGAGGATGGTATTCTGTTCAGAGTATTCTCCAGTGTGATCTAATCGGAGGAGGGTTCCAAAACTGCAGTCTTCCACAACATTGTTAAACTTTTCACAGAATGGTCTCCATTTCTGCAATTCAGATGGAGAAAATTAATAAGAATCAGAATAAACTGTTGATCTTTCTGCAGTTATAATATACGGATTAAGACTGAAAATTCTTATAGAATACATTTTCCCTGTGTTGAAGAGACATCTGAATGCATTATGCATTTTATTTCTAATTATTTGTCATCAAGGATACATGAATGTGCTGAAAGTAGGTACTCAGTGCTTTTGTAGTTAAAAAGAGTAAAGTTGTCCCTATACACACCATGAAGGCGAAAAAGGGGAATACAAGTATAGTTCCATTCATCTTTAACTTCAGCACTAGACAGTAGTGACTAGCCAGCTTCATGCCCTGGCCACTTAACCTCCCTCAGAAAGAGCCACTGGTACCACTTAACCAGAGCCTAGGTGGACCCCATGCCATTCTAGACGTTTATGAAGAGATAAATCTCTTGTCCCCACCCAGATTTGAACCCAAAATTGTTACGTCTATGGTACCTGCTTTGCTTCAGAGCTCTTTAATGCCTCTTCATCCAATCTGTCCACTTTCAAGTCTGGAAATTCTTTCCGGAAAGTTTTGTAGATATAGTCATCATGTGGAGTTAGCTTAAGCAGTTTTGGATCAACTGAACACAAAATCTACAACACAATTTAAAAAATCATAAATGTCTGACATATGAAACCCATCCAATCTTTTACTGTATCACATACTAATTTATAACAAACATTTACATGCATGACAGATTTTGAATATTGCTTATAATTACAAGAACATAATACAAAAGATGACTCATCATAACTACCCTACTAGGATTTTTTTTCCCCCACATTCGTATATTATCAAAGTTTTATTTATTCCCCAACTGATGCACTAGTGAGTTGTCTTTAAAAACAATATTAAAATTTACATTAAAACAGCTCCAAAATATTTTGGTGCTACAGTTACACTATCATCAGGGAGCGCATTAATTTGTGCTTTCTAAAGTTACAGTTGATAAAATAGTCCATTAAAATACATCGGTATGTGGTTAATACGGTGGTAGTGTGGCTGCATATATTAGGTGCCTATTGGTGTCTGTATGTTCTACATACAGACACCGATAAGAACCAAAACATGTTGGAGCTGTTTTATTGTAAATTTTAATATTGTTTTTTAAGACAACTCACTAGTGCATCAGTTGGTGAATACATAAACTCTGATAATACCTTACAAGGAATTAAGTGATATGGCTCACTGTTACATAAGATATACATCATACAATGAACCCTGAACAAATTTATTACTGAGTGGTAATATACAGTGGTAGCATTCTAGAATTGTAGTCAGGAGAATGATCAATTTTACTTCCACTGCAAACACACTGTTTTACAGTAATATCAATTTTTACACAGAACAAAACATGTTTTGATTTATTAATTGCTGGGTTCTGTATGTAAATTTTTACTATTACATAATTGTGTGCTTTTGATGGAAATATACTTGATTTATGGATATGAAGCACCCAACAAACACAAACATAGATAAAACTGCATGCAGGAAGTTACAGTATCCTAGAGTGGTAATGATCTGAACTTATATTCAAGGGGTTACTGTTTGAATCTCAGGGTATTTTAGTGATTTTCTCAATATTGCCAATGAATGGGCACCTTACAACTTCATTCAACTACCCATGTGTACACACTATTATCTTCCCACCTCAGCATTGAAGTTTAGTAACCTACGAATTAATCAAAAGACTTATTTTGTTACAGGCACTATACAATGGCAGGCCACTATTAAGCAATAAGACAGTTAGTTCATATGGCCTGGCAAGTCTCATATCCAGTTTGTATTCTGGTGATGTCTACAAGCACCCAGGTGATTAATGACAAAAGCATTGGAGACAATGACGTTCAGGTGACCGTGAATCATGATAAATTCTTACAATAAAACCAACTATATGCACTAATTTCTCAAATTTATTTTTGGAATAAAACTCTACATGTTTCAGACAGTTCCTCTGTCCATCATATGAGTTTTTCACTGTACACACAGCAATGGTATTAGTGCATCTAGTTGGTTTTATTATAAGAATTTATTATGATGCACAATCATCTGAACGTCAAATTCTTTGCTTTTAAAGTTAATCTAATTATGAACTGTGGGCACTGTTTAACAGCAGGTCTCAGTTTTGAACTGATAAACCTACAGTGTGCACTTCAAATATCCAAACACCTGCTATCCTGCATAATATTTTTTGTGTTTTTCACACCCTCCAGGTAAATTCTTGTACAGTTTGTCAATGAGGCCACAACTTTACAGACCTGTTCAAGTTACAATTCACAAACATCATATGGTCTGATGCAAAAACATTGTTGTAAAGAAATTAGAAATTTGCGAAAAATTCAAACAATTTACGTGGATTCTTATAATAAAACCAACTAGATGCACTAATTTCTCAAAATTATTTTTGGAATAAAACTCTACATGTTTTGGACAGTTCCTCCGTCCATCATCAGGAGTTTTTCACTGTACATACGGCAATGGTATATGTCATACAGGTTTGCTGACAGCTTGCGAGCAAAACACGTAGAGTTTTATTCCAAAAATAAGTTTGAGAAATTAGTGCATCTAGTTGGTTTTATTATAAGAACATCAGAGACATGTGGAAATACTGATAACTTCTTCACATATTATACATCAACTCACAGATCTCTTCTTGGAGACCAATAAGAAGTTTATGTCATCTGATGATATTTTCCTTTATGTTTTTTGAACCATGCATTGTGATATTGCCTATGTAATAAGAACCAACAAAGTGCACACTTTTTACATTAATGTTTTAATTTAATTATAGTGTCTTCAACACGTTTCGAACATCCAAGTGTTCATCTTCAGGAAGACTTGTACATGCAGTTTTATGGTATTTCTTTCATGCATCCATAAAAGCAGTCTGGGCGATGGTAGGATGTATCAAGCACATCTTACCATCAACCAGACTGCTTATATGGATGCACTAAGTACCACAAAACTGCATGTACAAGTCTTCCTGAGGTGAACACTTGGATGTTCAAAACATGTCGAAGACACTATAATTAACCTTTAGACGCCTAACGTCAACTATAGTTGACGTACCGCACCGCTAACCTCCAAAGTTGCATTTTACATATTTATTCAACAAATATAGGTACTGAATATTTTAAACATGGTGTATACTCTCCGTTTTTTCCTTTCAAAATGCAGTTTGTTTCATAATTCTAACGTATTTGGTTCCTGTATTAATCACATTTTATATACACGGTGTGCTAAAATTAAAAAAAATAATTCCGGCGCCAAAAGGTTAAACTAAAACATTAATGTAAAAAGTGTGCACTTTGTTGTTTCTTATTACATATGATATTTTCCATAGACTGACAATTTAAGGAACTGCACCTTATGTCTGACTAACCCTTTGATTCATGAGATTTTGTTTCATGTGCCATGTCGTAGACTTCCCTTATTCTCTGTATCTTAACACTACAAAGCTGGCCTTGGTGCTCTGTACAGACCCTTAATTCTTCACACGCTACCAGCCTCGGTGCACCATAGTCATGAATGCATTTAAGGGTGCTGTCAGTTTAAAAGCTCTGTCCTGTACACTAACATCATTGGAGAGCAAAGAAACAACCAAATTAAATTCACTGCACATCACCCAATCCATTAATTATTATCAGTTAGTAAGACTTCCAAGAAACTGTTCAAGGTTAGAGCAACCAGACCAATATTTATGACCAACATTTTTGTAGGCACTTAAAACTAAAAATCTAAATACAGCATATAATGTAATCTGTTTTCTGCATTGAATAACTGAAGGTGCTGCACGTGAAAAACTTCCCAAATCCAAATAAATCCAAGTGTGTGTGTGTGTGTGTGTGTGTGTGTTCAACACTTAAAGCAGAGTTACATGTATGGATTCTCATCATATGGTTTGTGCCCAGCATATACAGTGCTAATTTGTGTAAAATTTGGCTATAGCATAATATCTTGTGAAAATATGAACCAAAATGTTCTGTGTACATTTACTATTCCTGTATGATTTCAGGTTCATTATGAGTTTTAACTTGGTTTAAGGAATACTGTGTTTATTTTGCAGTACAATACTCTCTTCAACTTAGTACTCATTTTAAATTGCATGAGGGTGGATGAAAAAGCTTACAATTCCTTTTATTCAAGACACTGAAATTTCAAATGCTGCTGACATATATGACATAAGGTTCCAGTTTTCACAGCAACAGGATATGAGGCATATGCACAGAAGCACAGCTGCAGCAGTTCAACACGGTGACCCACTCGGAAAATTGGTCTTGCTTGTAAGTCAGAGGAGTTAACACACCTTTTTGTGGGAAACACAGAAAGTGTCAGTGGCTGACATCTATTGACAGCTTCTGGAACTGTATGGCAATGATGTAATGTTCAGGTAACATGTTGGCAAATGGTGTCATGTCTGCATTTGGCACAGACAATGTGATGGTCAACAACTGAAGTGGATGATGAAGCTCCTCAATAACAGAAGTAAAAACTGCATGTGTCGAAGAACTCATTCAGAAGAAAAGATATGTAATGCTGTCATGTATGGCATCTGATGTTGGTTAGTCCTATGGCACTGTACAGCATATTGTGGTGCATGTGTCACAGTACCATAAGTTTGTGCCAAATGGATGTTTCATGCATTAACAGATGACAACAAAGTGGCAAAAATTATGGCCTGTCCCAATTTCCTGCAAGTTATGCAGAAGAGCAAAACAACGGTATCAAGTTGTTACTGGTCCTGACCTAAATGCATTATTTCACTCCCACCAGTAAGCTATCAACCTCTAAGTGTTAACACCCAAGCTCACCCAGGAAGAAGACCTTTATGTGCGTCATCCCCGTTGTGTGATATACAATTAGTATGGCAACATATGTGCGTGGCACTTACCGTCAAACACAACTATTTTTGGTTAATTATTGTAAGGTTTACAACAACATGTTTCGGCCCTATTCCTGGGCCATCATCTGGTTGTATCACGACCTAGAGTAGGCTATACTACATGCTACTTATTGGTAATGGGTGTTTTGGAGAGCTCTCCATAATACTGCGTGTTTCCATGGTATGTGTATTTTTTCATTCTATATATTATAATATTTCTACCAGGATTAATTGCCCCGGAGTTTCCTGTGAGTATGACACTTATCTTATATGTTAAGTAATATAAGATAAGTGTCATACTCACAGGAAACTCCGGGGCAATTAATCCTGGTAGAAATATTATTATATATAGAATGAAAAAATACACATACCATGGTAACACGCAGTATTATGGAGAGCTCTCCAAAACACCCATTACCAATAAGTAGCATGTAG
>Ga0136643_10011825_pt1 | contig 12972 bp, 8 predicted proteins | sample TergutLab28metaG_FD_96883 | JGI IMG/M metagenome (GOLD analysis project Ga0136643, IMG submission 96883) | Labiotermes labralis P1 segment gut microbial communities from Petit-Saut dam, French Guiana - Lab288 P1 (version 3) (version 3) | ecosystem: Host-associated > Arthropoda: Insects >...
CAAGGAGAGAGTGGATGAGATCATTCAAGACGACAGGCGTGTGACTGTGGACACAGTAGCCCGAACACTTAAAATAGGGCACAATGCAGTACAGGAGATGATTGAAAGTTTGTGCTTGTTGGGTCCCATGCTTATTGACCAAAGACCACAAAGGTCAGCGAAAAGCCATCACCTTAGAACTGCTGCAGAAATATCAACACGAAGGCGATGATTTTTTGCTCCGTATTGTGACTGGTGACGAAAGCTGGTTTCACCATTTTGAGCCTGAAACGAAACGGCAGAGTATGGAATGGCACCATTTGCATTCTCCATCAAAAAAGAAGGCAAACACAGTGCCATCAGCTGCAAAGGTGATGGGCACAGTCTTCTGGGATGCAGAGGGATTGATTTTGGCCGAATTCCTGGAACCGGGGCAAACCATCACTGCTGCTTGTTATGTCCAGACACTGCACAAGCTCCGTCGTGCATTGCGCGATAAACATCCAGGACAAAACATCATCCTGCATGACAACACTAGCCCCCACGCTGCTTGCCTCACATCGGAAGCAATTGCAAAGATGTGGTGGGAAGTTCTTCCACACCCCTCCTATAGCCCTGATCTGGCACCCTCCGACTACCATCTTTTCGGATTTGTGAAGGATCAGCTGCGCAGACGTTGAGACAATGGAGGCAATTCAGAAAGCAGTGCGTCAGTGTCTTTGGATGGCTGGAACGGAATTTTACAGAAGGGGAATTTTCAAACTCCCAGAATGCTGGAAGAAATGTGTACAAAGAAGTGGTGATTATGTGGAAAAATAAAGAAAGGTCTGTAGATTAAGGTGGTGTACTTGGTTTGTCAACAATAAAGGATGTTACTTTACAAAAAATTGCTCATGACTTTCGGTACGACCCTCGTATGTATACATGCTCCAGACAAATTGGCTGTGAGCTTGTACTTAAAAGAGGTTCATTGCACAGTTTTCATATTTTAATACCAGTGAGGGCAATCAGTACATGGATTGGCATGTTGGACTTGCGTTGCTTTGGTCTAATAAGACACTCTTAGGATGGCACATGTAGGAGTTTGGTAATGTCATGAATTGTATTTTATTGAATGCATTTGTTTGCTGATATAGTGAAAATAATACATTTTTCTCTAAATTATGAAGGCATTTGAAATGATGGCAAAGTTTTAATTATTTACAGAGGCCAAAGTTGGGTGGTTAAAGAAGCGATCTCTTGTTCCTGGCAGGATTTGAACCCTGGTTCATCCAGCCCATACCCTGGTTGCTATTATGTCCCAGTTCCACTGAATTCTGGTAACATATTTAGTAGACCTTCAGTGCCAGATCTAGTCCATCAGAAACTTCACAACTTTGGATACTCAGTTTTTGTTAACACCTCTCACAAGCCCAATCCTTACTGATCTGTTTCATCTGTGATGAATGAAATAGATGGCACATATTTGCTTTGTTTCTGTAATCAAGGATGACATTGTGTTGCAACGCCTGTTGCAGCATACAGTAAGGCACTAATCCAAGAATTTACCTCCATTTGGAAGACCAGTGGGGTAAGCCAACAACTACAATGCTCTCCCTAGAACACCCTTCACTTCCTCTGTAGTGGAACTTGCTGACCAAGTGACAACTCTGTAAAAATTTACCAGTGCAATTGACAGGGAACAGAGGAAGGGGGGTGACAAAAGAGCAGGACGAATAAAAAAACCTGACCTAAATTGTTGTACATTTATTTATAAAAGGAGGAAAAACTGAAAAGTGCTTGAAATGATATTATGGTACATATGAACACCAGACTTCCTTCTTGTTCACAACATATGATCTGTATTCTTCAATGCTGCAAAACCAGTATTATTACTAATGCAGATATACTAAAACTCTTACTCTCTCTGGCACTTGAAATTCTGATTACTACATTAACATGCATTATGGAAAATAAGAAATAACAGCATTCACAAAACTTATACTTTTCACTAATAACTGTGATTGTTTGTCCACTGATATAATATGTACCTCCACAGTCTTCACTGTTCAAGGATTGTTACAAAATGTCCTTTAGGTGTTTAAAAAATGAACATTATATTTACTTACATTGAAGCAATGTCACATCCCTTACAAAATGTAGTAATCAAAACCATCATAGTTGTCAGGAAAAATGTCCATGGAATATGTTGTAAAAAACACCCACTGTAAAGTGCACGATCACCTATTTCTAATTTGGCAACTGTTAAAAACCCTTCACATTTATTACCAAAGTCATACAAAAGAATGTGTTTAAAAATCTGTGCATCAAATAAGAGCTCTGACACGACTATGTGTGACATGAATAAAGTACAGAGGGAATGAGAGAACACATAACTCAGACACACAGTTATTTAAGTGACATGCATGCTACAGTGACACGCTCAATTTATTGACCGGAACTGTAACCTATGACTGTCACTTAAGCAATGCAACTCCTAAGCCTACCACTTATTCACCATACTTTTTAAATTCTTCTGCATTTTCACTTCAGTAAACATATAAATACAGTAGTTCTTGCACAAGCTAACATTACTGTTGTGTCACTGTAAACACTTATGCTACAAGGAAGGAAATATAGTGAAGTCCACAAGTGATGAGAAAACAGTGTACTTTAACTCTTGATCTATGTTCTCAACACACCAGAAATTGGGAGGCCTGAAATTAGAACATGAACACATCAAGACACCTCTATTATATCAGAAAGGACTTCAATGTAATCTGGTACAGATATATAATGTTTATCAATAAAAAATGTGATATAGTAATAATGGCTCACATAACAATATTTTAATCATGGTACAAGGTAAGAGTTTTTCATCAGACTCATTACAACACCTAAAAATGTCTTGTTCCTGTTGATGCAGGCAGTTTCAACTATGATCTATATGTACACATATAAATTTAAAGTTGATTTTGTTTTACAGCTCTTAAACATACAGACCCCTGTGATGCTGATGGCTGGAAAACACAATTTCCATTATCACTACCCCAAATTTGGCTTTAAAACATACCCCAGAGTAAAAGGAGATAGAACCAATACATTACCATAAACCTGTAATATAGAAATTGTTCATGTTATAGCATAGCAAGATAATAATCATTGTACCGTTCCTACTTCCCTATCTTCACATAGCATAAGCTATTCCATTGCATGACAGTAAATCCATAGTAGTTTTCACCAGTACATTACAATAGTCCTTCGAACGATAATTCACCTGGAGTTATATTCTGCAGAACTGTCTTTAACCAAAGACCAGTAACATTTATATGAACAAAATACTCGAGCGTAATAGGTTTGGTTGCTGAAGTACTGCTTCAAATACACAATTTTACTTCCAAAAATTTTTTCAGGGTTTGAACTTCATTTGGTCCCATAAAAATCAAGCAATAATTTAGTATATCAGAAACAGGACTAAAAAAGTTACCAAGATATTTCGCAATACCAAAAACAAAAGTGTCAGCTCTACGGTTATTTTCCTCACCCTTTCCAATAGCAAAGATTAAATTAAATTTCATATTCTTAAAATGCTGCAAAATGAACTATCAGATCAGTCCAAAGTTCCTCAGTGACAGAGGCATATCAGTTTCAAATCTAAGATCATGTTCCTTAGATGAAGGACTACGTTTATAATGTTTTAATCAGTATGAAGTTCTCTTGGTGGTGACTGTAACCAAACTTCTGGGATGTGATACTATTTAGTCTGGTAGAAATTTACCAACACATTACAGCACGCCATCTTTAAGATCAAAGAGTGAAGATGAAGGCTTTACATTCCTCCAAAGCATCCATAATTTCTAGAAGAGTATGCAGCATATCCCACATTATGCTACACTGCTGAAATCAGTACTTCTAACTACTCTCAGCCTGTACTTGAAAACAAGTGTTGTCAAAATATTTCAGCAATGGGGCAATTACACATGAAGATGCTGTTACTGAGGAAACAAGTTTTGTACATGGGACTCTTAGTATGCCAGAAAGATGTCATTAAACCAGCACTTTTGTACTAAGATTTTTCATTAGAGTATTATTAAAAAATGTTTTTCCTTCAATACAATACTCTTTTCCACTTCTGCATGGCAACTAAAGTCTTTGTCATGCTTATAATATTAAACAAACAATCAGAAGTGCTGATGCTAACAGCACCTTCTAAAATAAAACTTCAGGGACATCTGAAGAAACCACATCATGGTGAATAAAGGACAATGAAGTACAGGTAATGAGTGAAATTTTACTCAGAATCTGTTATTAGTTATATTCTATAATAATGAGGATGATGATGATAAAATACTTGCTTCAAATCTCAAGCAAATAAATAAGAAATGTGACACTTAAAATTGGCCACAAAAGCTATGAATTTTTTGTAGAACAATCTCACAGTTGTATTTTGATGCCTATGCTGTACTATTTTAAAGAATGGAAACATACATATTAAGGAAAAGGACCATGTGCCATGAAGCAGTTTTGCTTTTGTAGTTAATAGCCATAAGGATTTCTCCACATTTTGACATTACTCACTGCTGAACAAGGTCCTGTAATATGGAACTGCATGACACTGTTCTCAAGGAAAAAGTCACCAACAATATTCAAGGAATTTTTTGTTATTTATGTTCGTGAATTAACTGATAATTATATAAAATACCAACAAAATGTGATATATATATATATATAATTTACAATTAACATAGTACAACTCCAACATGTTTTGTCCTCTTCGGGTCATCTTCAGGAGTGCACATCAATTATACGCATAAAACATAAATTTTGTGTGATTAAATTATGCTAAAATTAGGTTTGTATGTTGTTAGATGTCTTGAATGTTGCAGTAGACACACAAATTAGATTAAGTATTCTATATGCAGTGGTTCTTGTATACATATAGGATTACAACCAGCTTGTGTAAAGTGCAGCTGTAAGCAGGGCACCATACACAAGCTGTGTCTACAGTATGGACCTACACATTTATAAGAACCACTGCATATGGAATACTTCATGTAATTTGTCTCTACTGCAACCTTCATGCCATGTAACATCAAGACCTAATTTAGCCTAATTTAATAACACCACATCTATGGTTTACATATATAATTGATGTGCACTCCCTGAAGAACTGAAGAGGGTCAAAACATGTCAGAGTTGTAATAATGTAATTGTAAATTACACATAATACTGTGCACTTTGTGTTGTCTTATATAAATATTCAAGGAAGTTTAGAAGCAATGAATTTGCATGCCAAAACATTACTTTGTGGGACAGGAAATAATTTTTGCAGTTGCATGCATTTCCTGAATCAGTGGGTCACACACACAAAATTACTGAACACCCAAACAAAACAAATTTGACAGAAAACTCCAAAATGATACTGGTGTAAACAAATGCTACAATCCTATCGTCTACATTAAAATTGTCACTGCCTACTCAGAAAATATAATGCTGCTTTTCCTGCAAGTATATCAGCAACTCTGAAGAACTTTCATCCTTATCAGTATGCACATACACAAAAAATAAATACAAGCAGAGGGGGTCTCATATCATATCCATTTTCCAGTTATACAACACATTCAGGAAGTCAAATGTATGACAATACAAAATTTAAGAACAAGACAGAGCCGTCATACCTTTCTTACATGCTAAAATAACACAAAACAGTCATACATATTAGAATTCAGTTTTCTTCCTGTCAATTTTGAGAATTTTAACCTGTGCAGTTGACATAACATGTGAGTTCAGCACAAAGCAGCAAAGCCACTCAAAAGAAAAAAAAATGACGACTGCTATGCTACATAAAATCCAAGCCCTGACCATCTGCAGGAAACTACATTATGTCGGTACAGTACATGTTAAAATCAAAAACACACTTTTTTTTTTTACAGATTATAGTCTGGGTTCCCAATTTGATGGTAGTTGTATTTAGTCTTCTCCTTCTTCCTCCTCCTCCTCCTCTTCTTCCTCCTCCTCATCCTCACCTGCCGACTCTACCTTCTTCTCCTCCTTCCTGGGGCGCCCACGGCCCCTCCCAGTGCTCCCTGAAGACTTCTGCTTAACAAAACAGAAAACCATTTCTCTGTCATGCATGTACTAACAATTTTGCACTTCAAGACCATTTCCTCAATTGCTGTAGGTCCACTCACCTCCCACTGCCAAGAAAAGAAAAAAAATCTTACCTCACCATGTCCTATGTACAATCTTTTACACAGAACAAGAACAGCATAATGAGTGTACAGAAGAAACACTCCAGACATGCATTTGAGAGAGTACTACCCTTGCATCATTATGTGATAGAATTTGAGGGCATATTCCCCACACATGTAATATTACACCACCTTCATACAATTTCTGAAAGTTATGTCCAAAGTAGATACTACCAAATGTGTAATGGGACCAATTTCCTCCATATATCTTGGACTCCATGTTTCCACTGAGATGACTGTCATATGAAGTAAGATGAAATACCAATCAGTGGAGGTTTATAGATAATTTATCCAGGTTATGACAAAGCAGTTGTGAAATTACAACAATTCTAACCTAGATGCAGACAACAATCATAGTAAAAATGTATCAGTAACTGTGGACAGAAGGCTTTAGTTAGTAGCAAAGAACCGAACAATGGATACGTAAGTAGTTCTCAGACTCCATACAAAACATTCACAGATTCACAATTAGTTGAAAAATACAGTTCCTTTTGTACAATGCTATTACTTTCTGTAAAAACTAACCTGAGAGGAAAGTGTGAATGGGTATCCTGAGAGAAAGTCATAAAAGTGTAGATGGTAGTGACTGTGGCCATGACTTCTTAGACGTGATACTGTGTAGTCTGGTAGTACTTTAATAGAATTGCAGGGGAACATGCTGCCATTATGAAAGGGAAAACTCAGCAGTTTCCTTTGTGCAGTGTACACAAATTTCTACTTACCAGCAATTGTAACAATTTTTCTCATTTTTTGACTTCACAGGGTTTCCTTTATCAGTCCAAAAATGTTTCTGTCAAACCCACACTTTCAAAACACTAGCTTGTGTGTGTGGTTGTCATGGTGGTGTTCAAACAACCAAGTCTTTTAAACTCAGCAACAGTTTTCCTTGTAAGCACACAATTTAATCTCAATGTCAACTCAGATGGAGGTGTTACTTTTATTATGAAGTATAATACATGTAAGATGGGAAATGTAATGCAACATGGACATTTCCTAAATATGTTATATTTATTTCTGATAACTGTTTTAACCACATGTTCCAAAACCTTCTGAGAATTTCAAGGTCCCATCTCATTACTTCAGCCTCCTATACCATGGGTAATGGGTCTCTTTCCCAGGGGTACAGAGGCAAAAGTGTGGCACATTAAAATATTACAGTGAAATTTTTCAAGGTCTTTTTTTAGGAATAAAACAAATTAATCTTCTTGTGAGGAAAACTTCTTCAAGACTAAGCATCAAAGAGTGCCACTGTTTTACAATTTTGTATTAAAACTGACATTCACTTTGCTAGAATAATACTCCTTACTAATTTTGCATTAAATGACAAACTCCAGTGCAATAGAGCTGTAAGCAAGCAACAGAAGAATGCAAATTCTGGAGCAATTTTTGCACAAGGAACATGTGCTGTAGCATCCAACTTGCTTATAATGTCCAATATCCCTTGAAATGAGTCACATACGTTTTCTGCCAGTGATTTAGAATAGAACTCAACTGAATTTACGTACATTCCACACGCCCTTACTGAAATAAACAAAGTCTACAAAGTATGCCATGGTCTACTATAATACTTGTTTCACATACAAACATAAATACACAATAAATATCTGTTTACAGCCTGAGCAAAAAACAGTGCATCACAGAACCATCACTTTTACATACATATATGTACATATGCTTATAACTAAAAATTTATTCAAACTCCTGTAGACAGCAGAAACAAGCATGATAACAGACACAGCAGCACAACAGTGGCATAGCTGATCACATGATCAATAATTAATCACTGCACAGGATGAAAACTGTACACATAAGCAATGTTAAGTGAACACAATATTTAGGTAAGTTCTGGACACAGAACACTAATTAATACAACACACAAGTGCTTCTTCACCTTGCAAATTGTCTACAGGCCATGATGTTGCGTGTCTCAAATCTGGAAGTTTTGTTAAAAGCCATTAATAAGATGTTTTTGACCTGAAATCTATTAGTAAATGACGTAACATAAAAAAGTTGTCAAGAGACTCTCATATTATCATAATCCCTTACATGCTATATAAAAATCTGGTCTTGAACACCAGCATGATTTGCAAGCAAACTACTCAAACACCAACATGACAGAGATGACCTGCAGAGCAAGTCAACCACATACATCACTTCCTCTCAAACATACATGCACAGAGACAAGTGTACAGATTAGTTGGTATAAATCAAGTTCCTTCGACATAATTTTTTTTAAAAGAAAAACTGAACTTTGAGAAAATGGTTTAGGATGTACACATTTTGGTACAAAATATATTTAAGGGTAGCATCCAGTCAGTAGCTTCTTGTGCTTTTCACATGGGAAAGTTTGAGTAAAGAATTATTCTAATATTTAACACAGGAGAACATCCTAAGTAATGTCATACAGGTTTCATTGTACTTCATCACAATACACTAAGAAGTGTTACAAGGTGAATAGTTGAACATAATACTGCACAAACCCTTTTACTGTAAGATGCAATATTCCCCCCCAGACTAATTACATAAACAATGCAATGTAACAAGATACACCGCACAGTTAAATACTACTAAACTGGTCATTAACCACAAAAGAACCTGTACACATTTTTCATTACATGCAAGTTTTAGTAATTTTCCAACATACCAACTTCCATTTCATCACTTGTATCATAGCAGAACTCCAAGAACATGCCACAAACATACCTTTGTCGCAGTCTTCCCCTTCTTCTTTGTTGAGCCCTTTGGTCGTCCTCGACCTCTTTTGGCAGGGGAAGCACCATCTGCCTTCTTCACATCCTTCTTCTCTTCATTGCCTGACCTCCCACGCTTTTTTGCCTCCTTACTTGGCAACTCCTACAGCACACAAAAAATTATCTATTCACTTCTTCAAAAGCAATTAACTGCTTTCTGCATCTGCCATTATAACAACATTTCATTAAATGTGGCAAAGTCACTTTCTAACCAACTAAAAATTCTTCAGTCAATCGAACTGTCAGAAACAGAAGAACACACAAATGGTAAAGTGTTTGCTCTTGTTAATGTACATGAGCCCTAAATATCATGCTTCATTACATGCTCATAATAAACTGTTTCTACTCTGTAGCCAAGTATGTTAGCAAATGAGTACACAATGACACTCATACACTGCAATTTATTATACAATTTCTAATTATAAATCACACTTAAAGTATGCTAGAACAAAGTTCTGTATTTTTACAATCTAACATACACCTGATATCAAAGCCTGTCATATACTTTTTTCTTGTGAGGTCAAAGTATCTCTCTCTGAAACATGGCCTCTAAAGGTCCAACTGTCCATGCCCAAGATAAATGAACACAGAGCATTGACAACGTGAAAAACTTGTGGGAGATGTTGGCAAAGTGAAAAGCTGGTGGGGAAACGTGAAGCGGTCAAAGAAAAATGTGTAGCAATGAAATTATTTCCACCATATATCCCACACACTACCCTGGTAATGAACCCAAGGCTCTGTGATGAGAAGCAGATAAACTAACCACCTTCTCTATGCCTTGGTGGCTGCATAAGACATAATTATACAACTTTCAGCTATTTTAGTATCACACTACATGTTACATAGGAATATACCTTCCCCCAGGCAAATGTTCACTACATTAAATTACAGGAATATAACAAAACATACATGTATTCAAAGTTGAACACATACACAGATAATGGCGAGATAAATTTTAGACAGTACTTATACATTTATTTGTTACCAAATAATTTGGAGTTCCTGTAATGTTAACACTTGTACTTTGTACATATAATTAATATCTGAGTGACAAAGATATTAAGCACAAGAAACTCACACTAGTTCCATAAAAACCATCCATAGGGTTCCAACTATTCTACACAGCACACTTGTCTCTTTTTTGCTTGCCTAACAGCTCAAGAATAGACCTAAACAGTGTACAGGTAACACACGTCAACCAGGTACAGTGTGTGGAACCACAAACAACTACATTTTTCTTGTGTCATTATTTCTGTAACCATTCAAATTTGGCTACAGGTATGTTTGGTTATATTGCTGTATATTAAGCTATGGAATGGTCTCCTGAAGTTCAGCAGATTCATCCTAAAACATGTGGCATATAATATTCAGCACCGCGTGATTAAAGGGATGTAAGGGAGCTAAGGAGTTCATAATGAGTGGAAGTATATCCACAAGACCTCAATCACCTGAATCGAACAGAACTGGCAAAAACTCTCACCTTGACCTCCCCCCCAGCCTTGGATGGTCGGCCACGTTTCCTCTTGGTCTCTTCCAGAGCTGGTGTCTCACTGTCAGACATGATGCCAGGGACTGACACAGTACTACACACTCAAGCACGTGGCTACAAATCCAAACAACCATCTTGATCAAACTCCTTACACAAACCATACATGTAAATTCCATACATGTTCATTCATTCACTGACAGAAGAGTGTGTTTTTGACATGACAGACTTCCTATTTTCAAGTATATTTGCAGAACGCTAGAATCTACTACTGCCTCATATAATAAGCTGATAAAATTGGTATGTCCTCCTGTGACATCCCACTTTCCATGAAGGCAAATACAATAGAGATACATCACAACAGATGCAAATTGACAAAGCCTTGAACCCAAGTCTGTCTGAATTCAAACCTAACAAAGGTGGACGGATTCTGCACTTTGCATGAGGCAGTTCTGCAAGCTGCAGCATTGCAAGGCAACACACATACACCTACAATCAACACATGATGCCACTCTTCACTCCTGACACTTAGTAGTACTGTCAAATGCCAAATCAGAGGTAATACTGTCAGCCTGTTACCAACATTAATAAGACACAACAAACAAAAAGTTATGAATATCTAAATGAACAAACAAAGGGGGGATTGGGGGGAAGTTAAATTTAAGTCTGCTGTTCTGTAACAGGAAGGATTTCTAATTAGCACCTTCTATTGAAAAATACCACCACAAGCTAGACAGAAGTGCAATGTCAACATAAGCAGCCCACCTGTTAACTTCACTACAATAGCAGGGTTTCCTTAAAGGATTGTTTCAGAGTACCACAGTTTGATCAAGTGAAAAAATTAAACAATACTTATGCTGTCACTTCCCTATGCACAGTTCAATATCACTGTTTTGAGAACATACCTAGGCAAACTCTAAGCATACCACGTGAACGTCCAGATTCCCGACAGTAAAAAAATATGTATGCCTACTCTGGTAATGTGTGCATTTCTTTCTGATACCAAATACACCATCAAGTTAATCGCAACAGAAATCCTCACCATATTTTTACAGCCAAGTATTGTGTAATGGTTATACTAAGTATTAACTCCTTTCCAGACTTATTTCCAGTCCCATTATTATTCTTAGCTGGTTTATGCTCAAGTTAAGTAATTACCCAGCTCTTCTAGCATATGGTCTTTTAAGAAAACCCTTGGCCTGCCTTTGTCCATGAATGAACTGCCACTATTCCTAATGTTTCCTGCTCATCCAGCCCCTGGTAACCTTTCCACATACACCAAAGGCAGGCTCAGGTCCTCCAACTGGATGTTAGAAGCCTTGCCTGTCTTAACTGATCAGCTGTCATTCCATTAATCCACATGTGTCCCTGAACCCATACCAGTAACAGTATAATAATAAAGGTAATAAACTACTGATACTTCAATTGTACAGGATTCTAGCAATGATACATCACATTTTGAATAATTTACTTTACAGACTTTGCCACAGAACTATGATGAAAATAACACATATGTAATAAGAGATTCTTATTTACTGTTTTCCATAAAAAACAGTAAGTCATGCTGATACTAGCTGGAGAATGTTTCTTATTAACCACCATGCAAATAAAGAAGAGTTGGTAATCAACCACTTGGTGGCCTTGCTAGCATCTCCCCATTTGGTATTCTGAAAATGTAAATATAACCAAAGATGCAACAGCCTCAAACACAGGCACTGTAGCTGGAAATCTCAATAATAAAGTAACTAGCCAATTACAATCTTTTGATCCATTAACATACATCTAGATAAACCATTATGGAATATGAACGAAGTCCCAGCTTACAAACAGGAAATAGCAAGCAGAAGCAAGTCATCAAAGAACATTAAGAACTACTAATTCTCCAACAATGAAGCCTCAAGGTTATATACTTGCCCTTCAACTTTTCTTCATTGTAAATAATGCAGCAAAATTTAGAAATACATAAGACAACTGTGTATGCAGATGATACCTATTTTAGTAGGAATACACATAGTACTTGGAATAACAATCCACACCAAAATAAATGTGATCAGTTCCAAAGAAAGGGGAAATGATTTTCAAGTGAGACATCCCAGCTGTGTTCAATAATCAATAGAATATATGGATGTATTATGTATGTGTATATATATAAAAACTCACAGTCTAACACAAATTTTTATTAAGTAGTTACAATTAAAAGATAATTAAATCATTTATAACAGCAACATGTTTTGGCTCTTCTTATAGTGCCATCTTCAGGCTGAGCTCTAAAAGGTTTTATATACAATTAACAATCTTTTATAGAGTACAAGATCTCATTTACATTTTACTAATATATGAAGGTAAGTCATTAAATAACAGGAATTTTATAATAACTTTTTTGCAAGAGTACTTACAGAAATTGTTTGTGTATTTTTCAACATAGCCCCCCTGCTTCGCAACACACTTGGTCCACCTGTCCACAAGCTTGCGGATGCTCTCTAGAAAAAAGCTTTTTGGAGTGGCCTTTAACCAACTTTGCACCGCC
>Ga0136643_10011826_pt1 | contig 12972 bp, 4 predicted proteins | sample TergutLab28metaG_FD_96883 | JGI IMG/M metagenome (GOLD analysis project Ga0136643, IMG submission 96883) | Labiotermes labralis P1 segment gut microbial communities from Petit-Saut dam, French Guiana - Lab288 P1 (version 3) (version 3) | ecosystem: Host-associated > Arthropoda: Insects >...
AGGAGAGAGCTGTTAGGTTTGTAACATTACTTCTTTCAAAACAGGCACGTGTACTTATTACAATTAGGACAGTACACACTAAAGTTAGGCCTGAGAATTTAGTGTTCCGAATACACATCAGTTTTGCCTTGCACGCACATTTCCTATCTTCTTTTCCTGTAAAACGGATAGTAATGTCATAGTAACTGTACCAAAGACGTAGAAACGGAAAAAAACAGAGAAACCTGCTGAACGAAGGTATGTCAGGCTATAAGGAACATCATGAACACGCGTGTTCGTATTAAGCTAAGCGCCGAAGTGATGTACATACGACATATGATATTTGACTGACGTCAGTGTGACCGAATGGATTTTTGTGGTTTTCCTCATTTTCTCCAGATTAACATCGGAATACTGTTTTGAAAGAACGTGGCCACTCCCTTCTAAGTCCCTTGCAGTTCATCATTTGTCAATCTCTCGTCAAAACAAAGCAGTGCCAGACAGTGGCCACCAAAAGTGAGTCAACCACTATCAAATACGCCTATTAATTTTTGATCTTACTTTTCGAAACTAATTAGGGATTAGATGTAATTGAAATGTGTGAAAGAAAACTTAATTTTAGCTGAAGTTTGTACTGTTACTTAGATAAAAAAATGACTTAGTGCAAATTTGTGTCAATTATGACTATTAGGCTTTGTGGGGTGCTGCTTCTCTTTTATACCAAAACTGCACAAGAAGACGAATATCTACAGATGGAAGTAGTGCATATAATAGGGGCTCTTGGTGTAATATAGTGGCATTCGTGTTGTGTTGTCGCTTAAGTAAATATATTAGGAGCAACCTTAAGCGCGTTCCGGCCATGATATTTTCCTGGCCGTGAAATATCGGACGAAACGCGTAACTCAGAGCGTCGTGCTGCATGTTCGTGACGCGCGCAGCATTAGTGATAAGATTAGAAGAATAATGGTCCTGTATAAACGGAAAGAATACTGGCAATTTCGAGACGAACAAACTGCACAGTGATGGATGCTGTTTATACCAGCGGGGCAGGAACACGAACACCGACGTGTTCCATTATTTACAGTCCGCTAAAATTAAAGATGCGCTGTTTTCCGTTACTGTGTTTGCTTGTGTCTGAGTACTTCAGAAAAGGAAATTGCGTTCATGTGACGACGTGTAGTCTGATAGACTTACAGCGACAGTAAGTTACTTTCAAACTTCGATAAGTATCAGTCTAGACGGCGTTACGTCTCAGGAGACTGTAATCTCCATTGTCACGTGAAGAAGAACCACAAATCTCTCTCTTATTTACTAAGTATATGGCGCTGCAGTCTATTTATTTTGCCACGTTTACCTCAGAAACCGCTTGCAGTGATCTATCTATCCCGGCTCATGTTACAGACCGACATTGCCTGGGTTACGGTTAGAGAACGGGGCTCTGGCTCTCTCTTGACTCTTAAAGTTGGTTTTTCGCGAATACTGTTAAGCACTTTCAGAAATAATTTTACTATTACGCTACTAGAAAACGTGCTGGTAGCACTACAGTGCATCTGCGAAAATCAGCCATAGCTGTGACGTTACATTGGCGGTTAGTGCCTAATTTAGCCCTTGCGTGCAACACAGATGTGCTAGTGTGGACACGTGATTTCGAAACGCACCCTTTCATATATATATATATATTCACATCCTTTAAGAAGTCTGATTGTCGTCGTGTTGCAGCTTCTACTATAGTGTTTAACTTCTGTAATCTAACGTCGTAAAATTTAATTGGTGGTGTTATGTTTCATTATTATTTTTTGCAATTTAAATTTTACAAGCTTTTGTGATGTTTATTTCATCCAATCTGCATAATGATTATGTTGACCCTTTAGAATGGCTGTTATATCCTCTTCTAAATCCTTATTATTTATGACCAAGAACCGTTCTTGACCGTTTTCATTTGCACCTGACGGAAACATAATCCCTTATTTATTTTTTCCTGGAAAATGTAAAGGTCAGTTTTTAGAATTGCGCTACTGTGTTGAAACCTAGTTCGGACGGAGATGGCGCCGACGTAATTCGAAATATCTGTGTAATTTCACTTTGCTTGAAGATGCAATGGTAAGGAAGAAAATTGCGCTGAAAGAATTTCTAAATTCTGCTCACCATATTAAGTGACCAAACAAAGTTGAGCTATTAACAGATGATATTTAGACCACGAAGGGAAATTAAGAAATTTGTACCGCATTGTTATTGGTAAATGAGAAAGGGACTAACTTTCTTTAAAAACAATTAAACTTTAAGTAGCGAGTAATGATTTTTAATCATAACGTGTATAAGGAATTTTAATACTGAATTTACAGTTCAATTTTTTGTGTTTTGTGCACAAAATTAATTTGTCCTTTTAAGTCAAAATGTTTTTACGCATGTGTTCTTATCAACAGAACGCACTAAACTACCATAACCAATTTCTGTAATGCAAAATCCATGTATTCCTACTGCTCTTCCGTTGCTTGGCAACGGCATGCCGCGCCACTGTCGTAAAAAAGAGAAATTTGTTCAACGACCGTGCGTATTTTATTAATGATGATAAATTATTTGGCATTATTGATCGTATATCACATCTGATATGCTATTGGTTCATAAATGTTTGCAGATGTGGTTCAGTAGTGTAACATAAAGCAATTTTACGTTTGGCTGAAATTTTTATATATTAGTGTGATTGTTATGACAAAAAAACTTATTTTTCACAGACAGCATAATAAATTGGAATTTGTAATGACAACGTGTTGTAACTACTGTGAGAGAGGTGCCGAATTTTGTATACTTTGTTTAAAATTCATGGTGCAATGTGTTAACTTAATTGTTGCTAACTGACAATTAGGTCACGTAGCAGAACGCAGCGTAGCAAAATACTGTTGAGTTCTGCTTGAAAAGTTGCAGGTATCGAGAGTTTGTGTTGCTAGGCTCCGTGCGCTCTGAAGTTATTTAGTTTTCAAGGCTCTGTTTCCTTGACCTACATAACACATGTGAAATCATCGAATATCAAACAAACACCGACGCACTCATTTGTGTTGTTAAATCACCACTTTATAAATACTTTGCTCCTCCAACATGTTGCAACCTTCAGAGGGTCATCTTTAGGGACTATAATGGCTGCAATTCAACAACGTTGATCAACAAAATGTGTTACCAGATGGAAAATTCTGGAAGTCCAATAAAACATATTTACAAATAAAGTTACAGTGTATTATTTTGAACTCGCGTATGTTCAAGAATCAACGTATTGCCAAAGCTATATTTTTGTACAGAACATTTTTCTAATACGTCCATAAAGCCTCATTTAGAGCCTCGGTGTCAACGTATTTTGTGTGGGGCTGTATTGGTGTGCATGCTGTATAATATTATTGGTATATGCCGATTGTGGATTTTAATATCTAATATATCATATATGCTCGGAATAACGTTGTTTCAAGCTTTGGCCAGTTTGACCCCCTTGTTTACATTGCTGTATGAAGTACAATTACGTCACGCTACTGCTTGACCTAGCTCTTATTTATTCACTGATACTTGTGTCATACGGCTGCTGCATAACATAACATATTACACTATGCACAATTGGAATGTATTAACAAATTTCACCATACCTTAAATAATTGTATAAATTTTATCATTTATATCTTTTATAGTCTAGTGATTGCACTGTAACTGTACTGCAGAAATGTATGTTTATATAGTGGTGATTAACAATTTGTAATTGAACGAATCGGAGTTTATTTTAGTGCATGGCTATTAAAAAGATAAAGTTTAAAATATGTAAAAATATTTAAGAGAGACCAGATATTATTAATAATTGAAAGACTTCTGAAAAAAGGGCCTGATGATATACGAACTCGAGGTCGCTGAGGGACAGGTGGAAAAGCATGCAGTCATAATGACTCAGTGAACGACTGCATGACTGACAGTTCTGTATCGTTTAACCGGTCGGTTTCTTTGTAATAGGCAAGATTAACATGCTGCTGATGAGAAGAATATTTTGGGCACGAGAGAGGATTCAAAGACGTAGACGAAACTGTACTGTGAAGAGCGCCAGCAAATGGCATTAGAGAGATGAAGTTAAGGGAGATGATGTGGGTGGGTCATGTAACATCCACGGAAGCCCTGATGATTAAAAATGTAGTAAAAAAATCTTGAGGAAAAAGACTACTACGAAGTCGTATATAGATTGAAAGGCTGTATAAAAATATATGCTACTGTTTCGTGTTAGTCTGACGAAAACTTCAACTGATCCACACACGCCCCTTGTTAGTGGAACCTCGTGCATGCGGCATTAAAAGCCCCCGTGAAGGTTGGAAATGGGGCGGGTTTCTGTTCTTCCGTCTCCTTCATTTCTGTGGGTGATATCCAGCAGTTTAATTTGTAGAGCTGTCGAAGATAGAAGAAACGGCACAGCTTGTCTACTGAATAACGCCATTACATGCACACATTTAATAGAAATAGGTGTTGTATTGTCCTGTGTGAACTCAAGCCTATTTTAGGTGCATTTGAAGAACAAAGAGAGAATATTAACATCATTTTTAACCCGCCTCTTCATGTGTTGGTATGGAACAGCGCCACTCCCACCAGACGGATTTTGGCGAAATTTTAAATTTTTTAAAATAATTTTTGTCTGCGAAACGGACTTTGTTTAAAATCGGACAAAATAACAGAGGTTTTGCACAAAACATGAAAACATTAATGTTAATATGTTACCATTATTTGATTTTCTAACTGAGACCTGCCGTGTTCCTTGAGAGGTAATAGCTGAGACCGAAGAAACAGTTGACAAACTAAATATAAAATTTAGGCACTGTCGATTGTAAATCTCCTCATTTAAGGGATCTCGACGTTTATGGTATAGCACATCGATTTTCCTATCCATTGTAAATCAGCAAATAGTATGAGGAGAAATCTCGTAATGTGTCTCATGTAATGCGTGGAAAAGCAATGTGCATGTCTCATGTCTCATATCTTTAGAGTTCCTCTTAAAATTCTTTCACGATACTAAAATCTAGGTAATATAGCAGGGCGAACGCGCCGGAAATGTTAGGATGTGCTGACAATACCATACTTGTTGTTGTTACTTACAGCTTCAAGGGATTTATAAAAAAAGCTGGAAATTGAATTTCTATGGTACAAGAAATAAAAACGACTTAATTGCTCGTGCTAATAATTCAGATTTGTTTTCATTTTTAGGTTTGTACAGTAGTACAAATATTCCTAAATGTTGAGGGTTGTTTGGCCGTGTATCTTCCTCATGAAATAATGTGAAATGCCAACTTGATGCAACAAGGTAATTTTATTGATGTGTTCTTAGCTCTACATGTTTCGGGCGCATACGCCCAACATCAGGGGCATTAGTTGTAGAGTTGAAGCATTTGGCGGATGGTGCCGTGCGTCGCACGGCACCATCCGCACCGTACACACGACCTACGCAGGGGCTCTCAAGACCACCATCCATCCACAAATTCTGTGCAGGAAACCAAATGCTGCAACTCTACAACTAATGCTCCTGATGTTGGGCGTATGCGCCCGAAACATGTAGAGCTAAGAATACTTACTTACTCAATGGTACAGAGTCCTTCTTGAGAAGCTAACTGGTTAGCAGCTAGTCAACAAATTCCCCGCATTTCACGGAACCCGAAGGTTCATTACCGCACTCACAAGCGTCCGCCACCTGTCTCTAATCCTGGGCCAGCTCAAAGAATACATCAATAAAATTACCTTGTTGCATCAAGTTGGAATTTCACATTATTTCATCACTAAATGTGCTTGCGATTCGTAGGACCTTTACTGTGTGTGAAGTTGTAGCGTCGCCAGTCATTTCCCGTCGATCCCACCCTGAAATATTGTAATCTGTCATTTCTATACAAACTCACCTGTAGTCGCTTTGCGGATTGCATCGGAGATAAGTGTGTTTTTGTATGATACTCAGCTAAGTGGGATTTCTGCAAGAATTGTCTCTGCAAACCGAAACGAAACTTTTCAGATGCGACTGTAACAAACAAGACAATAATCTGCAAATATATAACAGTTTTTGAGGCACGGGTTTTATTCTAGACGTTCATAAAGCACATAGAATACACTGTTAGATGGCGAACAACTTGAAGAACCTGGTATTAGATTAGGGAAATCTCCTGTTTCCTCTCGCACAGCAAATCCTTATGTGTGCATCACCAACACGAAACACAACAAAATTGCTGAATTTGCATCCATGTAAGACAGCTGTGTAGCACAAGATTTTCGACACGGATCATGAAGCAAGACTTACTGTTAGGAACTTGTACTGTACCATCATGGGGCACAAGCTGTAGAATGTTTTTGTTCTGCTTTCTTGGACGACGAGATATCGTATTTCAAGTACTTTTAAACGGCGAGATGTCGCGTTTCCTGTACTTATCTCGTAAAATGCTTAATATTTATATCGTCAGTTGTTTCTTACGCCGCATTTCTTACCTTACAGAGGAGGTTTCTCTCAAATATAGTACAACTCATAGAAATGTACGTAGTATAATCTCTTAACGATTTTAGAGCAAATCATAAGTTATTAGCAATATCACGAAAACCGTACCTATTCTCTTTTTTTAAAGAACAGGCACCCTGGCAGACGTGGAGAGGGCAGTAGTCGCTATTTGCTTTGCCAGACATTTTAGTTGAAGGTCTTAAAATTTCTAGCATTCGGTATTGGTGAAATAGTTTCTGGATTTGTTTCTGCCCATCTTTCGAAACTTTATGACCGTCACTTTTAAATTTTTCTTCACTATTATTTTGATACTTGTATCCAGTTTAGTGCGTCTCCCAATTTCGGTGCTAAATTCACTATATAAGGGCAGGCTACATGTCAGGCCTGTCAAAAACGCGACCTGCAGGACTTTGTTATTCCTCCAATTTACATCTTTGTTTTTTTATATTTTGTTGACCGTGCATCTTAATATAATGATAGCCTTTAGGTTACGAGTGGACGAGATTCCTCTCGTAACCTGTGTACTGAACAGTCCCCTAAAGAAAGTGGTGATACCAGATGCTGTACTAATCAATTTGAACTCCTGAAGATGAGCATAATAGTGCTCGACACGTATAGAGAAATATAGTAAATGTATTAAAATAAAGAATTTGTGCATCAAGTTGATAAAAAAAAGACTATCGTTATATCTTGGTGTTCAGAAAATGTTACTGACTCGTCTTCGGAACATATCAGGAAATATTCTCGCGGGATATTGACAAAACTTTGCCTGTTAGACTCTTCTGAAAGTAGCATATATATATATATATATATATATATATATATATAGTACGTAGTTCTACATTTGGAAGAATTTTAGTTTTCCTTCAGGGAGGGGTGGAATTAAAGTGTATTTCCTAAGAAGGGTCCGATTCAGGCAGGCCATTGTGCAAAATATGTATAATTCCACCTGTCATTACACAAGTCTCATAATTGCATATTACTTAGTAATTACGAAATAATCAGTCTTAAAATCTTTAAGTGACTCTAAATTTTATGGCCGAAGATTGAAAAGCGTAGGCTTTTCTTTAAGCTAGTATTTAAGTAACTCCCAAATATATAATCTATAATCTATCCTGATGAATTAAATCCAAAGAATATTTCACATCTCTAAGTAGTTATGCTTTGGAAATCTACAAAGTTAAAAGAATGAGGTTATTTGAAATTAGATTTTTCGGCCCAAAAGTCAAGTTGGTTTTCGGATTTGGCCCGCAACTTGTTTTCAGTTTGGCAGGACTGCCATACTCTTAATTGTCTTTCTCTTCCCTGGTCATAGAGATTTTACGGTACTCCCAGATCATCATGGCCGATGTCCCCCCTTTATTACAATAAACTTCGAAAGAAATTAAACAAATATTTAATTCAGAATCCCCTACGGACTTTCAGTTTGTGGTCAATGGAGGCCATGTTATGTTGCTCGAAGCCATGTTTTCGACCTGCTACCAGCTAACCAACTCGCTTGTGCGCAGGTTATTTAATACCCACTGGTATTTGTCAGGGAAATTGGAATTTTTATCCATTCGTTATTTAAAATATTAACCTTTTAATTTTGCATGGTTTAACGTGTCATATGCATAATTTATAAATTCAAAATTAATATACTTTACGCGCAAATATTAACTAAACTGACCAAGAATTTTTTTACCAAAGGTATGTATTTACATTCTATATAAATAGTATGAACTTTATTTCCGTGAGTTAAGCTGTTAAATTTTCCAAAATTCGTAAGGGGCTTCTTTTTGAGCAAATAATTATGTTTTTACAACATCAGATGCTTAAGTCGTTGCCGTAATTGTAATTTTTAACTTAAAGCCGGTATTGCCTGCCAAATGGATAAGTTTATTTATGATCTATTTCCATACTAAATTTCACATGCTTAAATCTAATTAAATACTGCGATACAGAAAAAGGGTAAACACATTTTTCTTATTGCCTCCACGTTTTTATTTTGTATTCTATAGAATATACCCTTAAAAGTTGATTCTTTTTAAACTTTTTACTGCCATACATCTTGTTCCGACTGTGACGTAGCTCCTGTCGCTGTTACGTCATAATGTTACACTTCGACCATGTTGTTATTAGTGGCTGTAAGACTTTAGATAGGAATGCATTTGAGTTTCCACCAGTAGTTTGAATTCTGTACCTACTTGCAAGAAAATCGGCCAGGTTTTAACAGCTGAAGTAACAAGCACGCACGCACGCACGCACGCAAACAGTTCTAAAAGTGGCACTGGCTCTGTTTTACACTAGGTCTATGCAGAGCCAAGTAGACGTGTTCTTAGACGCAGGCAGCATGATAGCATTTTAATGGTCTTTAAGGAAGGAATTCGGCGATATCTGTCTCTTTAGTCATTTAAAAAATGGAAAGTATATTTCTTCGTAGACAATCAAAGCAAATACATGCCTTTTGTTTTGGCATATCATTGAAAACCAACCACACCTTTCGTCCTTTCCGCAGAACCGTTCATTCTTACCATTCAAGGGTTCTTTATTTGTCTAAATACTTTGTTTTGAAGTGCTCCTGTCTACCTACCTACCTACCTACCTACCTACCTACCTACATTCCTACCCTCTATTACATTTCCCATCTGTTTGAACTGAAACAATCTCATGTATAAATACCACTATTACAAATGGGTATGACATGCCCATTAACCAGCCCTGAGGCAAAATTATAGGAATTCATAGTGATATGTGAACTAAATCACTACCCATGTGGGAATCTGAATTTTCACTGTCGAACCCCGACCAACCAGAAATAACCGCGATATACTAATATGGTAGCTCAAACACGAGGTATGTAAATAGTTTACATTCTGATGCTGTCTGTATTGATATGTTATTTTCTACTAAATTATTTGTCTGTGCTGATGCGGCCTCATCTTACATCATTTCGGTTCTTCGGTTATTAACATACGCTCACTGCGCTGCACAGTCAGTGACCTATGGGGAAATTATGTTAGTCAAACAAAAGCAATTCAAATCGCACAGTAAATTTAGCTCTTACAGATGTCAACATTAGGAATGCCTATATACGTATTTTGTGTATGGAATGTGAGTAGGCATTAATGTGGATTAAAATTCTGATAAAATAGTAATAATTTGAAAATTACTACGGGATAATTCTTACCGTATATTGCAGTGGCATAGCATTTTGAAAGTATCTAGCCAAGGAAGTGGCCTATACATTGAACTATTCCATTTTTAGTGCAACATATACAGGCATATATAGACTAGATTAATTCATCTTCTTCGAAGCTGAATAAATCAGTGCTGAGCAGTCCTTGATTAGCCAGTATCCACTAGACAAAGAAGTGACATTCTTTTTCGTGTTCGCTACTGGTGACTATCTTTAGCCAGTCTGATAAGTTCCAAATTCCGCAATTTATTAGATGTACAATATTTATTTGAAGGATAAAACATGCACTTTGTTTGTATGAATGTAATTTTGTTATATAGTGAGCACCGACATGTTTCGTCCACTTTTGTGACCATCTTCAGTGTGGTAATTAAGAATACAAATAGATTTATAGGCAGTTGAATTTACTGCTCGTCCTTACACATTGCTTCCGTACTTTGCACGCCTGTATTTTCCTTCATCAACGTGCGGTCTTAAAGCTTGCTTTTTCCTGTCGGGTTTTTTGATTAGTATTTAGTATGCGTATGTTACATGTACCATGAGTTTAGACATGTCCTGTTCATCCATCATTCAGCCTGCTGAACCTAAAACTTTTGAAAAGGAACGCAGTTCATTAAATTCTTTATTATGATATTCCTATCATTCTTCTTTTATTTTTTCTCTCATAGATCCAAACATTCTTCTCAGCTCTCTTTCGCGACATCCCCAGTTTTTAGTTTATGTAGACAATAAAGTTAATTTAACGCCGTTAAAAGTAATTACAAGACAAGAGCACAATTTCTGTTATAGTAATAGCTACCGTAACTGAGTGACGTTACCAAGAACGCCAGAATATTTACCGATTTTACATATGTTGCTAGCGACCTGTCTCTATAATACGTCATCAGCTGCTACTTTACACCACTTCAGCGACTCCTACGCAGCTGTCTTAGTGCTTTTAGTGACAAAGAATTAAAAATTTCGAAGTGGAACAGCTGCCGATAACTTTCCGATTGCGCAATCGGAAATTCTTACTGATTGTGAAAAGGAAAAAAAAAATACTGGCAAAGTACGTGCAACGTAACTTTGACGCCCGTTCGTGCAACCACTGTTTCAGTGGAAAAGCAATAAATATTACATATTCTGAGTGTGTTTGGCCTTAGTTATCCAGCATGCAATGCGCATGCGCCATATTGTCATTTGTGGCCTGTACGGCCCTACGGTATTGTTCCACTTTATCTCATAAAATACACGAGTTTAGAAAACAAAAGTTACTGAACATGAAATGTGTTTTGATTATTTCTTTAAATTTGTCCGGAAATTTTTCTCACTTTAAGAAGACCTGAGCGAGATGTGATCAGAAATGTATTTTGGTATTTATGTAAAGCACCCGTCATTCTTGTCAGGTTACAATGAAACTTGAATTTTTCTACAAATTTTCGAAAAACACTCAATATCAAATTTAATGAAATTCCGTCCAGTGGGAGCCGAGTTGTTCTATGTGGACGGACGGACATACGGAGAGAGGGACATGACGAAGATAATGGTCTCTTTTCGCAATTTTGCGAAAGCTCCTAACAACAATTATGTCTACACGTAATTTGTCTGACTAACATTGACATCTGTTTCAGAGCCGAGAAGTTGCCTTGCGATTCTTGTGAAAATTATGCTGTTAACGTAATGCTTACTATGCTGTAATTCAAGACACACCAACAGACGCACTTATATTACAATAAAAAGTTTGTAAAGTAAAACATTAGTTCTCCGATGTGTTTCGAACCTTTCTTGTCGATCATTCTCAAGGAGTGTACACAAATATTTGTTTAAAACGTAGATTATAGATAGATAGATAGTGTAGGGTAAAAATTGTATTAAAATCTTGTGTTGTCTTGATATTAGTACAGTAATGTAATCACTCAAGTCTATGGAGCAACTTGTATAAGTTCCGACTGCTGTAGGCAGTTTTTTTTTTTATTTTGTACTATGACCAACAGATGCACAATTATTTCACAAATGATCACACTCCCACACGTTTCGACACAAGTAAAATAAAAAATAAAAGAATGCTGTAGATAGGTTACTCAATACAGTACTGTACCAACATCAAGACAACAAATGATTTTAAAACAATTATGACCTATACTGCCTATTTATAACTTAAGTTTCACACAAATGTTGCTGTACACTCCCTGAGGATGGCCATCAAGAGAAGGTCGAAAAATGTCGGGAGTCCGAGTGTTTTAACTGTAAAAACTCTATATTTTAATATAGTGCATTTGTTGGTATATTCTTGAATTTTGACAATTAATGCACGGATATGAATAATATAATACAAAGCCATATTTTTATGTGTGTTTGTAGTTTAACGGCATTACTGGTAAATTAAAATATATGGCATCTACAGACCGGCCGAAGTTTTATTTGAAGGGTTGTGGTAGAAATATCGTCGCCTAAATTAAAATTGTGTCTCGGCCACAAGGTAAATTTTGTCGGGATAATCTGTGACGTCGCCGAGATTTGAACCAGGCGTCTCCAGAATACAAGTCACAGCCGTTACCTCTTCAGCCACCTTGCTGGATAATAAAGTCCGCTGAATAGCGACGTCCTTTTGCTATATTTATAAAAATAGATTTCAATAAACTTTCGTATTTATAAAAAATGGAAATTTACGGATATTTTATAATCGTGCCTGTCACGTAATGTCCATTATGATATTCACATTTTTATAAAATCCTGTGTCTTCATGCAATTTAATGCATTTTTATGACGTAGTATCATTCGACCTCACTAATTATAGCCTACTTGTCTATAGTTAATGTGAAGCGTGTGAACCATCTATATTTTGAACCTGTAAGTACCGACTGGCATATTGTGTGGTGCACGATTATCAGCCTGCAGGTCTGTTAGTTGTCCAGCCTGACTCATTGCACGCAAGTGCTGCATCACGGATATCTCTAAATCAGATCTTGTATTCGGGTGTTCGCATGCATTGCAGTTGAGTAGCAGTGGCTCTGATTTCCTCCTTCCACCTTGCATCATATCACTTTCCTAATGAAATTATACGGAAAAAACCGGATAGCAGTAAGAAGTGTGTGGCTGTATTTTATAAAGCAGCCACTAAATCTATGGAGCGTATTTTATTTTTGAGAAGCTCTCAGTCGCTTAGCTCGTTAAGAAGTAACTTTTTTTACGGACACCGAATTTTCATTACATTGTTGAAGGACCATAAATATTATGTATATTGGACCGTGCATCATTGTGATAGTTGAAGAATAAGAGACCAACTTGATGTCACTAGTTATTATGTTTTATTTCACTTCTTCTATGCTCAACATGTTTCGGACATTAATACATC
>Ga0136643_10011827_pt1 | contig 12971 bp, 11 predicted proteins | sample TergutLab28metaG_FD_96883 | JGI IMG/M metagenome (GOLD analysis project Ga0136643, IMG submission 96883) | Labiotermes labralis P1 segment gut microbial communities from Petit-Saut dam, French Guiana - Lab288 P1 (version 3) (version 3) | ecosystem: Host-associated > Arthropoda: Insects >...
AAAAAAGCCACAAAAATGCACTGTTTCTCAACTTTATTTTGGTAAAGAACTCTACGTGTTTCGGACAGACTTATTGTCCATCCCGACCTCGCTAGCAGACAGTATGACAAATACCAGTTGCTGTGAATTCAGTATTAAGACTCCTGATGATGGACAGTAAGTCTGTCCGAAACATGTAGAGTTCTTTACCAAAATAAAGTTGAGAAATAGTGCGTCTTGTTGGCTTTTATTATAAGAATAGATTGAACAGTCACAGAACATCGCAAGCATCCCAAACAGACCAGGATGTCAGGGCACAGCCCTTCACTTTTGACAATGGTATCGCTGCCACAAACGGCTGCCTTAGTAACACGACAAAGTCTAAACTTCAGGCGAGTGCAACGACCACAAAAAACTGGAAATAATACTGTCAAAAGGCAACATCCAGGAATGTTGCAATTTGCTGTAGTGTCATATTCTAAGGGGAAAAACGTGTATTGCAGAAGCCTGAAAACACGATGGGTAATAAACTGTTTTAATCTGAGTGGGATGAGTAAGTGACCAGCTGACCATATGGCATAGCGCAATACCGAGTGATGTATAAGATTCGAGAAGTAGAAGTACTGCAAATTTAAGATAAGCTAGACATGTAGCTCGGATTGGGATACACAGATTATAGTCAAACGGAGAAATAAATGGGAAGATAACAGGATAAAATTAAGTGTGGTAGGTGTAAGCTTAGGACCGTGTCTAGTTCAAGATGCACGTTTTGTGTAATTATGAAATTAGCGTAATTTATTTTCTGTTTCAGGTAAGAAGCTGAAATGATGTTTATCTGGAAAGGGACAGTTCGTAAGTAGAATTTAAGTTTTCACGTTTTTTACTCTGTTCATTGGATCATTCGTCACAATAGCGAAGATTTCTCGTCAGCCCAGTATCTTGCAATCCCCACAGCGAACGGAGACTGCAGTAAGACATTAATACGGGAATCTGTTTCAGTTACACCTATTTGCTTCAGAGAATCACACAGGATAATTTTTAGTTCGAAATGCAACCGGTTACCTTTGCCGTATGCTGTGTTTATTATTTGGCTTCTTTTAGTAGGGGGTGTCAGTTTGAACAATTGTCTAGCACCGTATGTTATAGGTAATAATACTGATTGATTACTTGAACTCCTTACTGATTTTCGCAGTCATTATTTGTGAAGAGAAATGTGGGATATATTATGCCACCTGCCGTAACTGCCTACCTGCACTAATTAACATCTACAATCACGAACGTAAGAAGTGAATAAGATCGAGTTTATCACGTCTCCGAACGTGAACATCATAGTCTGCCGTGAGAGTGGGCTTATGAGTACCTGTCATATTTAAATGTCACCCGTTATTGTTGTATCTATATCTTGGTCTGCCAAGTATCTCTTCTCTACAAGGTTATCCATTACTCCACATACCTATTATGTCAACTCATCCTGACTTTTCAACGGAATAGCCTAATTAACATGCAATTAAAATGATAATATAATGGTAGGCTAGTCTTTGTCGCTAGTTTAACAGTTTTTGTTAGAGTTTCTCTTCTTAGAGTTCTCGAAATTAATGCTCCTGCAGGTTCCGAAAGATGTGTAGTAATGATGTAATTTGTTTCAGAGAACAAATGCGTTTGAGGCTTGCTCCGCTCTTATCAACTGCCTAACTACAAACATTTTTAACTCTGTGCATTTTACATGATTCTGCAATTAACCAGCCCGTCTTTAGACATATTTTGGGGTCACTTGCTTCAGTTAGTGTTCCCCTTGATCAAGTGGCAACGTCTCTGGCATCGTTGTATTGCGGGATTGCTGACATTACGGATGGGAACTGATAAAAGGCATGAAACTTCAGCGTGGATGTAAACTGGCTGTTGGGAGGAGCAGTCTGTAGGCACGCAGGAGTGCTGACGTTTCTGTACTATATCGCAGTTATCTCTTGTTCTTGGTACAAATGATATACACGACGTTTCGTCCTCAAATATTTTATTCCTTGCATGTTCAGTTCAGTGACGATGATTAGGTGAGAAATCGGAACCTTTTAAATGGCAGATTATTATTCAAGTCACTAGACTGGTGGGCGATCGCAACAGTACCTGTTAACATAAAATTAAGCTAGAACAAGCAATACCATTACACCAGTTATCTGAAGACAGGACATATTACGTAAACGCTCGAAACTATGTGTTGGCCTGGACAAGCAGTACACCTCCCTGTCAAACAATGGACCAACAGACAGTATACAAACAGTATACCTCACTGTCAGACAGTGGACCGTATGGAATACAATATTGCCATTATGAACCGAGTATTTTACGGACATCACATAGATTGCTTCTGATTTTCGCACAATTTTTAAACGTCCTATAGTAATACACAGCGCCTAGCTCTTTAAAGGCAGAGTCCTCTTAGCCGCAGCCGTTTTATATTCATTGCCTTTGATATCTATCAACAGCATCACAACAGCCGTGGTACGACCCACTGTGTCACTGTATGGTGCAAAATGTGAAGGCGTAAGACTGATTGAGCTGGTTTTCCCCTAATCGTGAGTGTGTAAACTGACAGCTACACTGCCGGACATCTTACACTAAGCACAAGTTCAATAGATTGACTGCATAGAGATACTAATTGCAGCGGGTGGAATTGGCGTACAGCAGTTCGACATGCATCGCGCCAGCATGTAAGTTGGGGGAGGGGGGCAATGTGGGGCCCATGTGTCTAGCCGCGTGGTCCACAGGAAGGAGTGGTCCCGGAGTATCAGAGGGCGTGGCAGGCCCCTGCGCGCATCCCACTAGCGCATCAACCCACTTTTTCCTTCGACCCAAATGTGTCTGTCTTGCTAAAAACCTTTGCCAGCTAGACTGCCTGCCTCCTACTGCCAACCTGTGCCAGTTCTCGTACCCATCTTCTCAGCCTGCTACCATCACATACTTCCGGACGTCCTTGGTCCATCGTCCGGTGGCTTAACACACTGCGTTTCTTAGCTTTGACCGAGCCGCCAGTTGCTGCTCACAGGAGTCTGCATGAACACGCAAAACTTGTAATATCGTAACATCGCTAAATAATCACAAGGAAACATTTCTAGCTGAAGAAGAGGAATCGTCACGCCGCACACCATTTCACCCCATGCTGGCCAACACTTCCCTGCAAGTGCCGTCCCACAGCATCTACTAGCTGAGCTAATATTGCCCACACCCCCTCGACCCTTGACCTCCCACTACCCCAATCACAGCCATCTCCCTCTCTCAGCCAGTTTTCGCGCCGGGTCAATGCAGTGGGTAGTAAATTTGAAACAACACAGATCCTGCGTTAGTACGCGAGCAAAACTGAAGACACGCATCACCCGTCTTGTATGGGAGATGGCTTCCTATCCGGCTCTCAGTCAGGTAAGTGCGTAGACAGCGTGTGTTTTATCCATGTGAACAGAGCGGCAAAATTCTTCGTGGGAGGAGTTTTGATGCTCCCTCCACCCACCCAGCAAGTTCCCCCACCAACCCCTTTTCTTCTCCAGCATCTACCCCAAAAAGATCATATACAACAACCTCCTTGAACTGCAGCATCTTCCCTCCCCACCCCACTTCGAAACGTGACCCAGCGGCGTCAACACAAGTACATATGGTTCTCTTTTATAATTTCCGCGAGTGTTCTGTGACGTCACGTTGTAAATTACAATTCTCGCGTTTCCTTCCTTCGCTAGCCCTCTCGCCTTCCAAACGTTACGCTCGTGGTCATACAGTATCTGCTGCAATACCTCCGCCTGGCTCTCCATCCCGTTCCACTCCCACATCGTCTCCCCTCGTCCTCTCCTAACAAAGATCCGACGGGTTTGCGATTCAATAGTTCCGTTCGACCGTCCGTCCGTCCGTTCGTCCGTCCGTCTGTCTACCACTCCCAACTAATTAAGCCCGTTAAGCTGCCATGAAATGCAAATTACGTTAGAAAGACGACGCCCCGCGTCAAGCGAGTGAGACTTTCTCGGAAAGATTACTTAGCTAGCGATATGAAGCTGGTCTTATGACATTTCCTTGATAAGCATATTATAATGTAAAGAAGGCAGGCACATCAATAACTCGTCTGTTATTGTTTAGGGAAGCAATCGATTAAGGTACTGTTACGTGATAAAGTAGAAGACGGAGGAAGGGACGGAGAAGAGGAACAAAGGAAACAGAGTGATAAGAGAATGGCGTTATAGTTTTTACGGGGATGCGGGACTGTGATACCACGCTACATAGAAAGTGTATACACATTGTCTATTAGAAATCGAATGCCACTTTCAGAACGTTTTTTTCGCGTGTGACTATTTCTTATGGCGTGATAATGTGTAGTGACATACTGAAGTACGTGTTTCATATACAGCCCGTGTTAGCAGACACATGGTTTTGTCTCATTGCAAGCAGCCACCCTCTGAGTGGTGAATTCTAGTAACGTGTTCAGGATGGCGGAATTTCGAAGTAAAAGTAGTAACATAAAACTTGAGTTGTTCTTTAGATCAGGAGGTTTTTCGCTGGCTTCTAGTCGGGGAGGCTAGACTTCACTCCCAGTAGAGTTCGTGTGGGATTTGTGGTGAAGAAAGTGGCACTGAGGCAGGCCGTCTCCAAGAATTTCTGTTTGCCCGTGTAAATTATCATTCCACTTAGGTTCCGTGTTCACCCTCATCCAGGGCAGGTATAATAGACTCATTTTGGGCCTAGTGCCTGTCTGCCCCCTTGCACAACTCAAACAAGAAGAAGGTCTGGGACAATCTTTTGAGATAACTAATATCTTTAAATAAAAAAAGTGAAATATCTCTGCTAAACATAAATATCTTGCTTAGTACTGCTATAAAATAACGTTTATACCTGACGAAAATTATCATAATTGAAATAAAGTGAAATGCCAACTTGAAGCAACAAGGTAATTTTATTGATATATTCTTAGCTCGATATTTTTCGGGAACATACGCCCATCATCGGGAGCATTAGATGTTGAGTTGCAGCATACGGTTTTCTGCACCGAGTTTGTGGATGGGTGGTGGTCTTATGGTCGTGTGTACAGTGCGGATGGTGCACGGCACCATCCGCTCCGTACACACGACCTACGCAGCGGCTCTCAAGACCACCACCCATCCAAAAACTCGGTGCAGAAAACCATATGCTGCAACTCAGCATCTAATGCTCCTGATGATGGGCGTATGTACCCGAAACATGTCGAGCTAAGAATACATAAATAAAAGCACCTAGTTGCATCCAGTTACCATTTCACTTTATTTCATGAGGAAGATGCACGGTCAAACAACCCTCAAATTACCATAATTATTTGCACTGTATCTGCCAGTCATAAGCAGGGAGTAGACCGGAATTTCTGTCAATATGACAATTTTTCATAGTGTCAGGAGGTATATGTTTTGTAAAATAAATAAATGTTCATAAATTCCAGTTCAGACTTCGTCAAATTAATTTTTAAGTTTGGAAAATGGATTTGTTGTTTCTTAGTGTCTAGTTTCAACGTCTCATGCTTAAGCCTGCGTTGCTCAAGTAATCTGATCGCCAAGAGTCCAAGCGCTGTAAAACATGTGGAGTATATGTAGGTGTCCGTGCTTTAAAATGCGTGCGGTCGCGGTGACTTGTATGAGTTTCCATTGATACTAACTAACTAATTCACTCACTAACTCCACGCATCAGAGTCCTTCCTAAGAAGCTACCAGCTCCTCAACTAGTGAATAAATTCCCCACAATTTATAAAACCTGACGGTTTATTACCGCATTCGCAAGGGCTCGCCACGTGTTCCCTTCCTGAGCCAGATCAATTCAGTCCATGCCTCCCCATCCCACTTCTTGAAGATCCATTGTAATATTATCCTCCCACCTACTCCTATGCCTTCAAGGTGGTCTCTGTCTCCCTCAGGTCTACCCACCAAAACCCTGTACGCACCTCTCCTCTACCCCATGTTTGCCACATGGACCGCCCTTCTCATTGGCCTTGCTTTGATCACCGGAATAATGTTTGATGTGGGGTACGGATCGTGAAGCTGGGTGTTAATTTTTATTCTGAAATTAATGTGATTCTTCCTAGCGTAAGAGCAGCTGCAGTAGGCGTACTACTACTACTACTACTACCACTACTAACACTGCCACTACCACTACTACTACCACTACTACTACCACCACTACTACCACTACTCACTACTCACTACTACTACCACCACTACTACTGCTACTACCACTACCACTACTGTTACTACTACTACTACCACTACTACTACTACTACTGTTAGTAATGTTACTGATACTACTAACAAAGTTATCACCGTCACCACTGTAGCAACAAATAAGGTATTACCGCACAGTAAGAAGATATTTTTAAAACGCTAAGCACATACGTGATTTCAGGCCACCGCCGCGATGTGAATGAGATCTTCGATCTTGTGGGCTGATACGTAGCGTAGATTGGGACAACCCATCGGTCCCTTCTTCAAGTCTCACCACTCACTCCAAGAAGAATGTTACTGGACTGAGAGAGACTTGAAATTGGCACCGATGGGTTGTCCCGAAACGTCCGTAACTAACTACCAATTTACGCTGCTTAAAAATACCAGAAGAACGAATATCTCAACTTTAAGCATAAAGTACAATGCCTTCAGCGCGTCTCTACAGAATTCGATAATGATTCATTGATGTCTCATTCACAGACATTTTTTCCTACCGCTTCCGTACTTTATCTGGCCCATATCTTTCCTCACTTGATGTCGGCCGACTAATGGCATAGACCTAGCTGACAGTGAGCTGGCTACCGCCCGCGACGTCGACGGTCCGTCAAACCGACGCATGCTGGAGAAACCGACACCACACTCTTTCTGTTCGGTGATGAAACTTTCAATCGTCCAAGTGAATGCGTGAAATCACGGAAATGCTGATCTACAGAAAATACCTCGTTAATCCACAAACTGCCTTTGCACAACATTAAGATTGGTGTATGGTGTGCTATGAGTGCATCTAGGATTATAGGGCCCATTTCGTTTGAGACCGTAAGTTCACAAAATATTACGTTTCAACACCATTCCTTTAACACTGTAAATAGTATTATGCGTTGTTCAAAGAGTGGTTTTGGTGAGAAAAAAAGAAACAGTGGATTGTGACCTCCATAACACCGATCTGAACCCATGAGATTTTTGCTTGTGGGGCATGGTAAACGATAAAGTGTATTGTAATAATTTTCACGTTGAAGACGGTGTAAAAAAAAAAAAGTCATTCAGGTCGTAGTGTCTTCAATGCACCAACGGAATTTCGACGCGCAATAAACAAGGTGCTTGTTAAGTGCGATACGTGATTGCGAGATGATGGAAACATCTCCAGCACCGGTAATTGTGGTGAGTAAAAGCCGAATATTAACTGCAATACATTGAACTGCCTTCCCAGCAACGTCAGTATGTTGAGTGAAAACTTTTTATCAACCGCAGTGTATTAACACGAAACACATGGACCACGAGGCATATCATATCGGAGTAGCTGCGGCCGGTGTGTTGTTTGGTGTCATAAAAAGCGGCCTGCGAAGTGACTAAATGGTATGGGCCAGATAAATTGAGAGCCGTATATAATCCTAGTTACTTGTAGACGATAATTCAGTGGAATGCGTCAAACAAATTTTTGATAATTACCTATAATTAATTACCTACTAATAACAATAATAATAATAGCTAAAATTAGAAATCACGCGTGTTACTCCATAAATTATTTCATATTCGTACGGTTTGAATTATTTCACTGTAAATTTTAAAATATCTGCTGTTTACATGTTTATGGTTACATATAATATATATTATAAACATATTTACAATTTTGTATAACACCTTTTGTTATGCTAGAGAATGTGAGCTTGGATAATGGGGCGGTCGGAATTCGATTCCCGGGGTGAACATATATTTCTTTTCGTCACCAGCCTTTAGGGATTCTGGCGCCCACTCAGCCTCTTGGGAGCCAGCGGCTCTTCTCCGGGATTGAAGTAGCCATACTGAGACGCCGATTACTTGTAGCAGGACAGGCGAGGTAAAAATATGTAGAGCTACTACGCCATTTCATGTTATGTCACCGAATTAAACACAGGGAAAAGAGTTAATATTGCACTGAAAATGTTCACAGTTTTTTATGTTCGACTGTTCCCAGGCTGTATAATTTTTGAAGCTCCTGAGCACCGAGAATGGGTTACCTTTATAAGGAATTTATGAATATATGCAATTATATTTACATTGTTTTATTAATTACGAAATTTTAAACTAACAATAAACTTACTAGTTGAATAAAGATAGACCAACTTGATGTCACTTGATTTATTTCATTATTCAATGCTCAACACGTTTAGAATATTAGTACATCCATCCTCAGGCGCTTGCGACTTATTTGTTGAGTTATTTCATGGATTGTATTGCTCTGGTACGATGTGTGTTGGTGTTACGGTGTGGTTTGGCTGAGGTGGTGTGGTATCCGGATGCAGGCTGAAGCACTGAAGTGCTTCAGCCCGCCTAAGGAAACCACACCACACTACCCCAACCGAACCACACCGTAACAACACACATCGAACCAGAGCAATACAACCCATGAAATAACTCAACAAATAAGTCGCAAGCGCCTGAGGATGGATGTACTTGCATTCGAAACTTGTTGAGCATTGAATAATGATATAAAGCAAGTGGCATCAAGTTGGTCTATCTTTATTCAACTATCAAGATAATGCATGGTCCAATAAACGTAAGAAAAAAATAAACTTACGTTCAGGTTATTTTCATCCATTTCCATTAGCATTGCTGTATAATGTAAACCCGGCCATCTATTTTTTTTTTCGAAAATATCTAGAGCGATTTTAATTAAATTTCACTCTGTGGACAGACAGATCATTCCAAAATAGAGCTGCGCCAAAGAAATTTATTGAATCTGTGATGTTTCTGCATGTGTCTGTTTGTAAATTAGGCATATGTTTGGTTGTTGTTACAGCATACAGCGTGTGCAGAAAGTAATTATACAGTCTTAGAATATTTAAATTTAAAACAGTAATGTCAGTCTGTAGATTATGATCAGTTATTTGTAACTTAATATATCCAGACACAAGAATCGTTAGTGACCAACCAAGTTCGCTACTCTAATAGCATTATTATTATTATTATTATTACTATTATTCACATGCAGTCTGTCGTTCCCACTTGTCAATTTCAAAATACTTTCTCTCCCAAATAACTCCTTTTATTCCAAATGCCCATAATATGTTAAATACTTATATTTATTACCAGTTACCTCCTGCACCTTTTGGTGTTTGTTACACCATCATCAGGGAGACCATTGCTATACTTATTCCAACACTATATACTTTTTGTGCAAGTAAAGCAATGGTTTCCCTGAAGATGGTGTAACAAACACCGAATAATGAAGGAGGTAACTGGTAATAAATATGTGTATTTAACATATTATGTTCATTTAGATGGAATAAAAGAACTTATTGGCTGCCAGAATGCACCGAGTGGAAAGGTAAAAAAATTTCTCTCCCTAGTTTGGCATTGAAATCTCCTCACAAAAATTTCATGTGGTACCTAGGAACGTCATCCTATACCTGCCCCACTTCCTCACAGAAACTGAGTCGTCACGTGTCTTGTCAGATGGCGCACGCTGATTCAGAGCAATGATACCAAACCAAACCAGCGACCTCAGCACTGTATGTGACGTCCTGTTACTAACTGTGATAGTCTCGTCTGATGTACAAAATAGCCCTACCTTACTCATGATTTCCGTTCTCCTGCCTACAGCACGACGGATAATATAATCGTCGTTAATATCTCATCTGATCTCCTGTACTTCCACCAAATTTAGTCCGCACTTTGCTAATTTGTTTGCCACTGGCTTCAGTTCCCCGAACCTATACAGGACTCCAGTGCATTTGTATTACTGTTGGACATTTATTCATAAGGTAGGCCTACCCTGTTATAAAGCTCTTAGATATTTTAATTAGGATTGTCATGCCCTTCCTTACCGACGTATTAACTTGAAAAAGGCCACGAATATCTCTGTACGAAGGATTACCTGAGCAGCACTCACGATCACCTTTCAGTCTCCGTCTGTTACATAGGCCCTATAACCTCACCCATTTAAGCAGTGTTGTTGGCACTGTACATTCCCTGGCACGAACGACTTATAGATCGCTTTAAAAGCGACCGTTTTCCTTCTAAACCTCTACAAACCAATAATACATTTGTAGGTTGAGTCCAAATACATTCCCCCCTCCCCAGTACGCAGCCTGTGTACCTAGTTTTACAAACAGTATTATTTACTGCCAATTCGTCGATGTATCAAACACAGTTTCTTATGTATCAACATTGAAACTCTTCTCCCAGTTTTACAAACCAGATATAATTTTCAGTATTTTTAACATGATCACTGACTTCCTTATCACGGTATAAACTTTTACTCCTTGTTACCCTGTATTGTGCTCCTTTAATCTCAGTAAGATTTATTGTTTGTCCAGCTCAAACACTCTTTCGTTTGCACCGTTTTAAAGTTCAATAAATTCTTCTATCACGTTTCTTTCTCCAATAGATTAGACTCATCTTATTAGTTCAAACATAATTAGTAACTTTTCTGTACTGCATTATCAGTACACATTAACCAATGCTGTCATATTTCGGAATTCTTAACTGCCTATATGCAACATAGCACAAAATTAGCTTGGCCCTAGAAGATATATATGAACCAATATAACTCAGTCGATGTAGTGACCAGGCTGAGGGATGAAAGCTTTGAGGTTGGATTCCTGCAGGATCAAGAGATTTATCTCTTCTACGCTGCGTCCCGATTTTCTCTGGACCCCGCCCATTCTACTGTTCTCTGTGTAGCCGGGGCTCATTCCCAGGACCACAACGGCCCGAGAGTGAAGCCGACCACTCACTTCCGTCTCGTGGCGACTTCCATACTTCACTCCCGGATGAGCCTTTACGACAGGACGTTTATTAAGGGCAAGAGCAACTTGAAGTAATGTTTTACCTTTAGTTCTTTGCGCAACAGATAGAATACAATAGCGCGGTCGTCTGGAGGTGTGGTAGTCTTCGGCCGCAAGAATTTTCAACCGGAAGGCCAGGGGTGAGTCACTGGTATAAGAATGTTTCATCTTATTTTGTCTCCTGCCTCCAGGAAGTACACTGCTTGAAAAGAATACTGAACCTGATGAATGCTTCCCGTAATATGAGTAGTAATGTTCTTCAATAGTCAGTTTCGATTTCCACTTGTTCTACCCCTACATTCAATGCTGCTTTGCATTCCATTGCGTGTTGTTAGATTTTCACTCCTAAAAACATTTTCCTGCCTTTGATATCTTTTCGTCGAAGAAGTAATTTCGAATGCGTCTGTTGCATTACTGACGCAACAAAACCTGTTTCGTTTTATGCGGCCCCTAGACGGTCAATATTATTGTGCATTACGGCTCCAGAGGCTGCTTGTTACTGCAGCTGGCAATGAGCTCAGCGAAGTGGACGTTATCGCATTCAAGGTGGAGGCAAAACAACTACAGTTCGGGACTCAGGTTTCGGGCTTCAGATGGTGGTAGATGCTGGGAAATTGTGTGGGAGGATTCGCCGAAGGAACACGGCTTGCTGCTGGTATGAGAACGAGTTGACGTGGTATGGCTGTGTGTGCGAAAACTTACGTTGCAAGAGCGGTTGTGAGAGCATTGCCATTAGCACTGTCACGTGGTTACAGAATGCTAGTAGTGTGAATCATACCGTTTAGACGAAGATGCTTGTTTGTTAATTCCTTCAGGAGATGCAGAGCGCTGTCTCCAACCGTCCTGGCACTTCGCGTACAAAAAGGCCCGTCTGCCAGCCCTGCTAGGTTCTTCACTGGCCAAAAACTAACAAACTCACTGTAGTACTTGATCATCGGCGCCACTCACGGTGAGCTTACTGAAGTAAACCACGTGTCACATTAAACTGATAACAAAGATGTGGAAGAAGCAAACAGTCTGCAGTCTGATTTGTGGGATGGGCGAGTGATCGGATACAAACGTGCGGCGGAAGAATGTGTAAGCAGTGCCAGGTATTTGGGAATGCCTATTGTATGGCTCACATATACAAACAGTCCTGGTTCGTAATGCGCCTGTCTGTAGCTGTATGTATGTATTCCTGGAACCGGCGGCCAAGCTTCCACGTTGTTTCCTTGTTTGTTTCAACAGTGTAACGTATTACAGTTCTTACTTAAGCGCACTGAGACGGTTCCAACGGAGAAGTCATCGACCGGTTATTCACGAGTTCCGAGGCTCGATTTCCGATCCTAATGCAGGGCCGTCGGGAGCGGTTTCGCTCCCCGGAATTGGATTGTTATAGTTTACCAGCTGGTCTCCTTTAAAGTTATGAACTAGCTGCCATTTTTGAACACTTGGAGGAGACAAGATTTCGTCGTTATAATTATATTCCTTTGTTAGCCTACTGTTTTATTTCTTAAATAAATAAGTAGGCTTAGGGGAAAGCCATGGTCTCTGTGACTCTGTACGTTTGTCCTCGTTTTCAAGTTTCAAAACAACTGATCGATATCCACAAAATTTAGTATGAACTGTGCTTAATTGAAAGGCACCAGAATTCACACACAATTACCTTTCATAAAATCGTAATAATAAAACGACGGACTGAGGGTTTGTTAGTTGCTGTTCTTGCAGCGGCATTTGGCCACTGATATTTTGTTTACTTCTCTCCGCCTAGTGTTGGCGCAAATTGGGAAAGGCTAGGAGCGAGTCGTTTGCACATCGATAGTGTGAATTTTCGCCTAATGTCTTCAGGAAATACATACAGTACATCAAATGAAACTGGGCCTGATTGGTAGACTCCAGTTGAAATGTGATTGCACACGGTGACGCACGGGAGGGGAAGTGAAGGGGAAACTGGCGAATGGAGTGGGTAGCCAGTACCCTTCACACTACCTCGGAACATGGTGTATCCAGCATTACTACCGCTGATGCGCACACC
>Ga0136643_10011829_pt1 | contig 12969 bp, 6 predicted proteins | sample TergutLab28metaG_FD_96883 | JGI IMG/M metagenome (GOLD analysis project Ga0136643, IMG submission 96883) | Labiotermes labralis P1 segment gut microbial communities from Petit-Saut dam, French Guiana - Lab288 P1 (version 3) (version 3) | ecosystem: Host-associated > Arthropoda: Insects >...
AAATTCTATAACCAACGGGGTTTTAAAAAAAAATTAATTTTTTTTTAGATCCCCCCCCCCCCCCCCGTATACGTACGTGTAATAGAAATAATGTTTTGAAGCTTAAAATTAATCGAATGAAGTGTAAAGTTTCTGTTCTCACTTCACAGAAAACAAAAATATGTCAGTTACAGAGAACAGCCAGTTAATGCAGCTTACGAAAAAGACTGCGTTCCTTGTGTAAGTGCTCCGAACCACTCAAATATATACTGTAGTCAAAATGTGGAATTATGATATTTTAAGAAATATGACACATAAATTTTACTATAACATATCAAAGGATCAGACTTGTTTCGTACATTTTGGAACGACAATTCGTTTCTATGCTTAATAAGCTCCATGACGTAACACGTCCCTGGGAATGTAGGAGTAGTTCAACGCATTCTTAAACTCGCTGCTGCCGGTTAGAATGTTGCAGTTCGTTTGCTGACAGTTTTACCTCTTGGTAAGAACCTTCATTACCATTGATTAGAACGCTGTAGATCCCGAAAGACTCTGTAGGGTTTGACCAATACTTTCTACCCCTACTTGGAATCGAGCAGCTGGCTTCAGCCTGTAGCATTATTACAACAACAAAAGAACCACCCCGACCCACTTAATTGAAAAGGTTAATCTAGAGGCGTGTTGAAAAGGTTCTTACGTAATTCCGCCACCAATAGGAACGGAAAAGCCGTGATTTCTAAGGCGTTAGTCTACGCCAGCTCATTTCCTGGGATTGCGGGTTCGAATCCTGCAGGAGGCAGGGATGTCTGTCTCTTGTGAATGTTGTGTTGTCAGGTCTCTGCGACAGACTGATCACTCCTCAAGAGAAGTCCTACCGAAAGTGTTTTGTGTGTGTGTGTGTGTAAGTGTGATCGAGGAAAATCATGGAGGAGGCTTAGGCCCTCTAGAGGTTGTCTGGCCATAATAAAGTAGAAAAGAAGAACTTCCGACTTGTAGGTAAATAATAAAATTTTCGGGCGAATGAATTATGGTATTGCCGGGTATTCTTGAACTGTACAGATCAGGTAGCTGCTTGTATGTGGGAGGCGACTTTCTGATTAATTAGAAGGTTAGAACCAACTGTAAAACGTTTCAGGATTGAAATAATTCATAAATATAACTTATGTTCGTCGTAACAGGTTTTATTATACAAGAATTATGACTAGAGTTAATAGAAAATTCATTCAATATTAGTATTGTACAAACGTTCCCGCAATTCGCTAGTATAATTTACAGGAATTTCTGCATGAGGAAAATTTCTGACTTATAAGTTGGTTCACTGCCTTAGGGATGCGGCCAGAAGGAAACGCCCTCAAAAATGGTTTCCCCATCACGACAATGTCACAGAACACCACCCGGTTTTGGCCAAAGATTTCTTAGCGAAGAGCAATATGACAGCACTGAAAATTCCCCCATACTGTCCTCACTTGACTCCAGCTGATTTTTACCTGTACCTTCGACTGAAATTAACATCGAAGGGACTGCTCTTCTGTGATACTACCAAAGTTATTAAGAATGCGACGGAGGAGCTGAAAAGGCTTTTGAAAAATATCTTCCATGAATGTTTCCAAAAGCTTTTCAGTTTCTGGCAGAAATCAATAGATGCAAATGGGACTGTTTTGCAGGAAGTGTAGCTTAAATAGTTATACTGTTTTGTTTTCCTCAGAAATAAAGGAATTCCGTGACCATTATGAGGCTGCTACATATGTGGGGTGTGAGAGCGTTGAGCTCTTTGTCTTCATGAGGATAGAGAGAAGCAGCGCGATTTCGTGAACAAGTAACTTTATTTCCATAAACGGAGTGACATTTAATAGCCTCTCACGCAACACTTCGCTCTTTAAGAAAGACCGCTATGAGCGGTAAGTTAATTCTATTTTCTGTTCTTATTTCCAGACTGTGGCCAACTTATGCGAGTGCCCATAATAACCTGGGGACACTCATGAGTGGCCCTGAAGAGGCGGAAAGCCACTTCCTGGCCGCCATCCGGTACTCTCCAAACCACGTTAACGCACATTACAACCTGGGGCAAGTGTATCGGTATGTGTCTATGTGACAATTTAGTGTGGTCTGATGATCATGTTATCAGAGTAGTGACAATACTTTGGTTGTGTAAGTGTTTGTTCTGGCTTTATGGATGTTTGACGTAGCGATAATTCATTACTTTTCAAATTCTGCTTGATTAAAATTATCACTGACCCTTGTGTAATAAATTGGATCTTATTTTCGTTGTTACACCGTGCATGTTGTTGACTTACTCAATTATTATACCAACTACTGCACATATATAAAATTTATAAAATTTACACATTATAACATTAAAACATTAAAAAAGCTCCAACATGTTTCGGTCCTAGGACCATCATCAGGGAGCCGTATCGTCCTTGCTAAATTTACACTATAAAAGTCACATTAATTTCGCTGTACCGGTTGGGTATTGTGGCAGCATGCCGGCATGTCTAATGATGACTTGTGCCCCTCGTGTTACCTCCTTTCTGGAGAGGATGCTGTTGAGATCTACTGAGCTTTATTACACAAATTTGGAAGGTGAAATATCTTGACCGTCACGGATGGAAGGGTAGAGTTATGGCTGCACTCATTCTTAACTTCAGGACTAGATGGGGTTGGAGGGTCAAGGCCAATCTTTGGTCGTTTTACCTTTGGGATAGAGTCCCGATACCTTTTATTTAGGAGGAATGGTTGGCACCTAAGCATTTATAAAGTGATGTGTAGAAGAGAAAACTCCTTGTCCACACCGGACTTCGAAACCCGAAACTTCCAGCATGTAGCGAGCTGCTATACCGACTACGCTGTAGAAGCTTCTACCTCATCACATTAATTAAATGGTTTATTACACCGCCTTCATTCAAAAGACTATAGATTCTTATATTTTTTCATGTTTAGCTGTGTTGCTCTAATATTGGCTTATGGACATGAACATAGCATCCCACTTTTAAATCACTTTTACAGAAACCAGATTCCTCCTTTATTGAATAAGTCTATCAACGTTTATTTGTGGGTCGGGTAGCTCAGTCGGTATAGCGACTGACTACGGGCTGGACGGTCTGGGATCGAATCCCGGTGGGGACGAGATTTTTCGCCCGTCCAGACCGACCCTGGGACCCACCCAGCCTCCTGTAAAATGGGTACTGGGTCTTTCCCGGGGTTAAAGTGCGGCCGGGGTTTGCTGCTGACCACTCACCCCCTTCTAGTGCCGCGGTAATGGAAGAGTAGAGCTATACCTCTACCCACCCTCTGGATCACACCGGGCCTGTAACGGGATCACTTTACCTTTTCCCTATAAAAGTTTATTTACGGAAGGATTGCCTCTCATCGCCTGCTTACACAGCTGAAATAACCATTTTCACTTCAATATTCCGGTATATCGAACCGCTGTCCTTATAATATTCATTCAGTTGTAGGTAATTTTATAAAACCACATTTTCAAACATGTTTTTTGAAAAGAAATCTGAGTCGCCCTAGGGATTCTCTGACGAGTTTAGTGAGAGTTACGTCTAATCCTATTCTGTATATACCCCTGCCACTGACAGCAAAGTTCGGCGTAATGAATCTTTACAATTCCCAATACACATACAACACGTAATTACAGCTGGAGCACGTCGTTAGAACAAGAACGGCTGAAACAATGGACCGGTAATTGTAGTGCCCACCATTCGCTGACCCTTTCACCGCTCCGCTTACAAAAAGAGTAACCACTGTGTAAAATGACGAACTATATCGGATATCTGAACACGTACCGCGTATCTCGCATTCCCAACGTCTTTTACTGACGCGCTGAATTGCGTTTCTAATGTTACCCGGCTTTAAAGCTGACAGAAGTGACAGTAACTATGTTTTGAACATTATATTGCCAGCTTTTAGGCACGTTCGCAAAACTTCGGAAAGGCGACTATTGGAGCCGTCATGTCTGTCCGTCTGTCCGCATTGAAAAACTCGGCTTCCACTGAACGGATTTTCGAAAAATTTCGTATTTGATTATTTTTCGAAAAACCGTCGAGAAAATTCCCAGGTTAATTAAAATCTACGGCGAATAACGTGTGCTTTACATGAAGACCAACATTCATTTCTAATCATATCTTGCACATTTCTTCTCAGAATGAGAAACGTCTCAGACAAAAATTATAGAGAAATTCATAACACGTATTTTAGGTTCAATAACGGTTTTAGAAAATTGTGCTCTTCATGTGGTCATGTGTAATAATATTTTAGAGCCGGACAGGCCACAGATGAAAATATGGCCCATGCGCTCTGCATGCTGAATAACTAAGGCTACAAACACACACCCAGAATATGTAATACTTACTGCTCTTCCACTGCACCAGTGGTTGCAAGAATGCGTCTCCACATTACGTTATACGTACATTGGCTGTGTTGTGTATTCCGCAGGAGACACTATTATATCGTTTGTGTTACCGTCTGAAGTGGGCTCGCTGACCTACTTAAACCTCCCTACACGTCTTCGATATGAAGAGCGCAAATTGCCTCCGTCATCCGACATGTATGTCACTCATCCCGTGCTTTGATTTGTTGCACATACACGTCTTTATAACGACGCCCAATCAGCCATTTGTGAAATAATTTCCATTACACAAAATATACTATTCTTCATGCTTCAGACAGGAAGACCGACTAGTGAATGCTGTGTAGGGAAATAACAGAGTTTATTTTGGGAATCATGGATCTGAATAGCGTAGCCGATATAACCATTCGCTATGGACTGGACGGTCTGGGATCGAGTCCAGGGGTGCGGGATATTTTCTGCGTCCTTCCAGACTATCTCTGGGGCCCACATAGCCTCCTGTAAAAAGGGTACTGGGTGTCTTTCCCTGGGGTAAAGCCGCCGGTTCATGGTTTTGACCACGCACCACCATCCAGCGCCGAGTTTAAAGAAAAAGTAGAATTATACGTCTATTCTTCCTCTGGGAATTCATAACCAGTCATGGGTACTGTGACTTGGAAAAATGCAGAGACAGTAGTGTTAAAATTCAGAAGTAATAGTGGTAACATTATCGGTATATATATTTACCACTAGAGTTCAAAGGATTCCCAGGGCGCAGCACAGTAAAAAATAGGAACGATTTAATTTATTTTTTCTTGCACCATATTAAACGATGCTAGATCGTGTTTCGTATCCGGTAAATTGGCTTGCAAGTCTAGCACACAGTCTTCAAAACAAGAAAATATGTTACTCTGTCTACAGATTAAAAACACGTATTGGTAATATTACGAGGCCTTGCTTTACAAGTTCTGCACGCTGCAGACATGTTTCAAAATTGGACTGTATTCCACAAAATAAATTTACGTGCCAGTGCATTCTCCAGTCTCTCTTTCACTTCTTCCCTACTTCTACCCAAAACGCTAAGAAGTTTCACTTCTCAAGTTTTCGGTGTGTGTATGTGATGTAGTCGTATATGTTACCTTTGTATAAAAAGGTAAAGCAGTCCCGTTACAAGCCTGAACAGGCCCAAAGAGTTCCAAGAAGTTAAGGTTCCAAGATTTTCGTGACAACGGCACAGGATGGTGATAAGGTTGTCACCCTTACGCACCGGCAGCCTTTACCCCCAGGAAATGCTCCTGGTACTTATTTCTGTTAGAGGCTGAGTAGACCCCAGGGCCATAGTGCGATCGGAAGGATTTTATGTCAATGAAAAATCCACTGACACCAGCTGGGATCGAACCAGCGACTTTCCGAGTTGTGGCACAGCACCTTAACCACTGTGCTATCGCGGTACCTTCGTGTACATTATCGAAATTTTGAGAAAATAGAATATTTTTACGACCATCCTCTGTTTTTGTGACAACAGTTGTGCTCGTGTTTTTTAGAGGCGTACCGTTTGTTCAATATTCGAAGGCTGTTGAATCAGCGATGTTAATCTCTTGCCATTTGCTTCTGTTATGGACTGTACTGAATGCTACGGCCTGATGATTTCAGTTTGTGTTATTTTTAAGGGGAGGGAAAGTTTAGGAAGGAAGACTAATGTACTTGTTAGTATCCAGTTAAATTTGTAATCCAAATTCAATGGAACCAAAAGCCATGTGGAGTGTTAGAGTGTTTACCTAAGCAAGCACTGCAGCGTTGATTGCATCCATTGTGTCAATCTGTTTGATAGCAAGGCACGCGAGATGTGTTACACGCCTCGCATTGCTCCATTTGTCCTGTACTCGGTGAATCCGGTTTTATCTCTTCGAAACTTAGAGACTGGGGTTTATAAAACAGAGAGTAAAGGAGTGTTTGAGTGCCTGTCTTGTTTCGGAAGCGCCTTAAAACTTCTGATAATGGAACACGTGTCTTGGAAGTTCCTGGATAAATTCACTGATAAACTGAATACAAATACCCAAGACACTATACTCGTTTAGTGCCTACGGTATGCAATGTTTGTATACACTTATTTTAAATAGTCTTCTAGGTTGTTATCGCTTAGTGTATGACACATATCTAAAACACACTAGTGCCGAGTGACAACTCAATTGCAGATAGTAGTAATAATAGTAATAACATATATCTAAAACACACTAGTGCCGAGTGACAACTCAATTGCAGATAGTAGTAATAATAGTAATAACACATATCTAAAACACACTAGTGCCACCGAGTGACAACTCAATTGCAGTTAGTAGTAATAATAGTAATAGTAATAATAATAATAATAATAATAATAACAGTAATAGTATAACACGCTTACTCTGCAGCATGTAATGAACACATATGAACACATAATGGAAGGTTGTCGCCATCCATTAATTTAATAGCTTATTTTGTCTCTGAGTAATAGCTAATGCCAGATGAATATGACATAAATTCTCGCTGAGAAATTACTTCCTAATTTATAGGAATTTAATCGTCTTGCCTTTTACAATCAAAACATGTATTTAGTAGGATAAAATTTAGAAGATGCATATTAATTAACGATAATGATTTTGACATTGTTCGAATTTACATTGTGACGTAAGCATTACTTATTTAAGTAATTATTGATATTACATTTGTAAAGTTTCCTGTTTAGGTTTTTTAATTGGTGGACGCAGGCTTGAGAACGCTGATTACTTTAAGGTGGCACATCTCAGTTTAGTTATCACATGAAAATAAAAATTTTAATCGGTCAAAGCAACACTATATTCAGGAAAAATAAGGGTCTAATTCTTCCTGAACATTGTGTGTGTTGCATTTAATGATTGCAATATTTAAATGAATAAAAATGTTAGTATTATAACTTCTATTACTATAATTGTGTACTAAAGAATTATGATAATGTTTAATTAAATTTACTAATATTATATTCGATATTGTACTGATATACACAAAGTTCTGGAAGCTGGCTGTACTCCCGTTTGTAGGTGAATAACATGCAAACCGGATTTTGAATGCACAGCTGTCGTAGGATCAAGCATACTTGAAAGAAATATGAGGAGCGCCAGTCTGTGTAAATGGTGCAGCGAGACAGAGAATTTATGGTCGATGAACGACCGATTGACTGTAGGCACTTCTCACAACCATCGACAGGTTGTGTTTCTAGGACAAGTTAACCAGCTGTCCGAACCTTTAAAAGTGATGACTTATTTTGCTCCACAGCAAAGCGAACCGCAGCGAGGAAGCTGCCCGCATGTTGGAGCGCTGTGTGCGTCTGGATGCAGCTTACGTACCCGCATATGTGCTGTTGGCGAGGCTGTACCAGGGTCAGGAGGGTCGGGGCCCCGCCGTTGGGCGTCTCCTGCGTCATGTAGCGCACTTGCAACCCAATAGCCCAGACCACCTGGCGGAACTAGCCGCCTGGTTGCACCAGGAAGGTGAGGGTCACATTTTGCATATTTGTATTGCCCCGTGTTCCCTTCCACACCATCCCCCAGGCGTCCAATTTGCATTTGAGATTCCCTGTTATAGTTGTTGTGACTAAATGGCCTAATTATATCTTTTACTACTTGAAATTTACGTGGCATTTTGCTTTCTCATACTAAACAGCACAAAAAACAACTGGACTTCCTTCCTGGGGGGAACTACTTTCAAATCGCCGCTGGACCTGCAGTGTTCTGACGTTTCCTTAAAAAAACCTCCAAGTAATTCTTTCACAAATCCAGATCATATTTTTCTTTTTTAAGTTTATTGTTCCGTGCCTGGCTGATCTATATCAATAATTGTCCAACGAGATGCAACACAAAGCAGTCTATTTATTATTCTGCAAGTTCACTCTACATGTTTCGGGTGCCAACCACACCGATTATCAGGAGTACACAAAACTGTAACTACAGCCTCCGTTACTGTGTAGCTACCTCCCTCCAACGTGGCCAACTTTGCCACGTTGGAGGGAGGTAGCTACACAAAAAAATATGACCAGCACCGGAGGCTGTAGTTACAGTTTTGTGTATTCCTGACGATGAGTGTGGTTGACACCCGAAACATGTAAAGTGAACTTGCAGAACAATAAATAGACTGATTTGTGTTGCGTCTCGTTGGACAATTATTAATATACATTGTTTTGGTTCTCTTTCACAATCTTCACTTTCAATTATTTAATAATCTCACTATAATCAGTATTGGCAGCATTTTTTATTTCGTGATAAATAAATACATACATAATACATACATACATACATAGCTAAATGTGAAGTCTCACTGAGTGGAGCAAACCTTTTCCTGTCACATGCTCTGTATTCTCAGCTTCAGTTGGTTCGTAACAATTTAAATTTAAAGTCACAGAATCAGCATTTAAAAGAAAGAAAATTTCCCGTAAAATGCGGGTATCTTTTTGCAAAATTATGTAATACAATTTTCTGTTCGAAGCGGTGCCCCATGAAGTCGGACTATTTATATCTTCGTAATTAAACAGTTTCAGTACTTCCTACTCTGTCATTAGCAGTATCTTCTGTATTTCGTTTTAAGAATACGGAAACAATGAACTTTTGCCAAATTTTTACACTTAACATATTGTTCTGATCTCGAAATATCACGTTGCTGAACTGAAACCAAAATCTAGTCAGGCCAAGTGTTGGGTTAAAGGTGAAATCCCAACTAATAACGGGTTTCACATAGGTGCCAGTTGGTCATGTATCCCGTTTGCCTCAGGGATGCTGACAGATGAGTATAGATCATGGTTGCAAAGGTGATTGATGGGGTAAAAACTTTATTCTCTGAACAAGAATGTAACAAAGGGCCACATTTACAACCACAAACGACACATGAACTTTCTGAATGGCTTTCTCACTGATCCTTTTATGAGAGCTAAGCAGGGAGAGTGACACCCACTCAGCGCCCCTACCCACCGTTCCACTCCCACATACTCCTTCATGTCGCTGTGTTTAACCAAGAAATGGGACAACTTTGAATTTAGCTTTGCAACGGCGGACATAATTTCCTGCTAATTCGTCAAATCTTCGATTTAAAGATATCAAATTCACAAGTGATAAAGACGTGATATTTATGTTTATTACAATTTAGGGACAACAAATACACGTTCAAGACCTCCCTATGCTTCCAGTAATTCATGCGATGTTTCCTAGCCCGATGAGAGGCAGTCACTCTCCCTCTACTCTGCTGTTTTCTGTTTATTTACCCACCTGAAAACCAGTTTGTTTAAAACGTGAAATTATGCGTAAAAGTTTGTGCGAATTCAGCTTCAAGAAGCCCTAACTTCTATAAAAACGTCCCAGCACGGAACATTACATGTGCTAAGAAAAGAAGTATGAATTGCATTCTGTACACAACTTTAATCCTCATTCCATAAAATTAAACGCCTTTTTTGTCTTCTCTTTTTCCTTTTGCCTAAGGCTTCATTCGTTGCTTGTAGTAATGTGTTCTTTAAAGTTTGCCACTCTACATTAATATTGAGGCTGCATGGTGAGTACATTAAATTTTGCTCTTATCTCCTTTGATAAAGTAATTTTATACTTGGGTCCTCTAACTGATGTACTCAAAAATTTCTTCTTGTCGTAAGGATCTTTTAATAGATAGAGAATTATTTTTAGGAAAGTGAGAACGGAAACTATTTTGAAAATATACAACACTTTAGCTATACGTACCTTATTATATGGATCCGAAAATTGGACTCTAACAGCCTCATAAAGACGAAGAATTGAAGGGGCATAAATGAAGTTATTGAGACATCTGGAAGCCTACACCATTTATGACCACAAGACAAACGACTACATACGCCGCGAACTACAAATTACATGCATGCTAGAACAGATAGATGAATACAGACGGAACTGGTTTCAACACCTTCAAAGAATGCCACAAAACCGAAACCATTTGAAATCATATCACTACAGACCACAGGGAAGGAGAACAATTGGAAGACCGAAGAAGCGTTGGCGCGAGCAGCTATCCCTGGAGACGGAACGGATCAAAGGGTCCAATTCTTGATGTTTATGATGATGATGATGACACAATTTTTATCACACTTGTAAAAGCAGCTACGTGTTTCGGCTAGACACGTGCTGCTATCATCAGGTTGGATATAGAATCATGAAAGTAAAAATTCTGTATACATCCTTGTGATAGTTACGTATGTATGGCCGAAATATGTAGCTGTTTTTATATGAGTATAGAATGTAATACCCACTTCTTCCCTCTGTATACCTATACTTGAAAACAACGCGTGTGTCATGTCAAAAAAAATCGAATGTTACATCCTTTAATACTTGTTTCTCTATTAATGTATTCATTAAGTTTCATTTCAAAATTTTTGTTCAAGTGTAATTATTCTGTTTTTCAACTACATATTTTAAGCGTCCTGCTAACGATAATGTCAGTTGCTAATATTGTGTAGTATCCATGACGGAGGAATGGATGGCGATGGACAATTGGTAGAATGATTCTTAAAGGGGAAATTCCTAGTACGTGGAGAAACCTCAGGATCAGTATCACTTTGTCCTTTTAACAGCGGTGAAGGGCCGGTAAATAACGGCTTAAGCTTAACACACCTATGTCCGTACATCGCTAATATATTCGCAGATTACAACCAAGATGCAACGTTTCACAATTTATTTATTTCTGTAAGACGCTCTACATGTTTCAGGCGGTTTTTCCGTCCATCATCAGGAGCTCAAAACTGCACATACAGCGTCAGGTATTTGTCAGACCGTTACTGCTACCTGCTGTTAGCCTGGCTAGCCGGCAGGCTAGCAGCAGGTAGCAGTAACGGTCTGACAAACACTTGTCGCCTTATGTGCAGTTTTAAGCTCCCGAAGATGGGCGGAAAAACCGTCTGAAACCTGTAGAGCGTCTTACAGAAATAAATAAATTGTGAAACGTTGTATCTTGTTGGTTGTTCTCTGCGAGCGGCTTAAGCCATGGTGCGGCCGGACGGTCACCTACAGAGTGTGATGATACCAGATACTGTATAATACAATTTTGACCTCCTGGTGATGAGCACAATTGTGCTCGAAACATGTAGAGGAATATAATAAACTAATTATAAAACAAGAATTTGTGCATTAAGTTGGTCACTTACCAAGATTATACTGAGATGCACGGTCAGCAAAACATCAAACTCTAAAAGTAGTGCCGCAACACTTAAAGTGTACAGGTAGTTCTTCAAGTGCTAAAGGTAACCAATTTGTCACAAAACTTTATCTGTTAAATTTTTAGCATTCCCTCACATTTGCTCGTTCATTTCAAAATATTTTTCAACTTCATATATTATACAGTGTCGAAGGATTACTTAAAATATGGACTAGGCAGGCAATTTGAACTAGCTGTTCTCAGATATTTCAAGAAAAAGTCAAGGTTTTCTGAGATATGAATCGATATATATTGATAAATAATTTCTGAAGTTCGAAGGACGTTTCTGCCTAAATCTTCATGCTCAATGTAGTACAAAAGTCGGTTAATATTTAGCAGTTGGCATGGCGTCACAAAACAGTAGGCTTGCATCCCCATCAGCACCACAAGAGAAAATTAAATCTCGAATTAATTTCTAAAATCTTTTATTAGGAGAACAAAAAATTTACAAGAAATTTGATTAGGAAATTTGGCCGAATTTTGTAAAAAAACCCATTAGTGATATTTTTCTGTTGAGTGGTATTTCATGTGTAAAAAGAGGAGGTAATTCGTTTTCGACTTTAGAGTACATGGAATGCTTGATGGATATGAAGTCAACGTACGAATAAATTGTTTTTATCTTCTAGGTCGTTACTGGGAGGCATTACATTACTATCAGAAAGCCCTGGTGTTTTCATCTGTCCATCGTCCCTCGTTAATGGGAGCTGCTAGGATACTTAGGGCCAAGGGTCAGTGGCCCAGAGTGCACCAACTGATGATCAGGTACTGTAACCCTTATGCATAATACGAGGGGAATATTGAAGTTTGCATGACAATTTGCAGCATGTGGCAATGATATTCGAAGTATTTCGTAGCTACCAAATTACTGCAGTCTTCCGCTGTTTTAACAATCTAGCACACTGTCCAGGTAATATCACTGCAATAAATCGCATGTGAAACTCAATTTTATGCAGCAAATTTACATGCCAGATCGTATGAAATGGTAGTTTCTTGTGATGCTAAGGACATACCGTGTTATAAGTTTCGGGCAATAGGGCAGGTGAACAGAATTGCTCTCTGTAATTATACGGAAACTTTCTAAGAAAATTGTCTTGGAATAACATCATTTCTAGTACACACACAAAGAGCACAAACTTTGTTTTGTTTCCGTGGAAGCTACAGTACTAGGAGTTTTGTCATTACGTGAAACATGGCATTTGAGGAAATTAGTAAGAAATACCTGCAGGGCAGGTAGATTGGCTCGGTAGACTAGCATGATGTCTGCTTTCATACTATCTGAAGATAGCTTATGGAGAAACCGTTTTGGGCCTTTAATAAACAGTATCGGGATAAAACGTTATTTACAAAGTTTATAATTCGCGTTTTTTTTTTTTTTTTTTTTGACCTCTGTCATTTCGAGTCCTCTATAAAACAAAAAAGATTCTGTAGCAGCAAAC
>Ga0136643_10011833_pt1 | contig 12966 bp, 6 predicted proteins | sample TergutLab28metaG_FD_96883 | JGI IMG/M metagenome (GOLD analysis project Ga0136643, IMG submission 96883) | Labiotermes labralis P1 segment gut microbial communities from Petit-Saut dam, French Guiana - Lab288 P1 (version 3) (version 3) | ecosystem: Host-associated > Arthropoda: Insects >...
GATGTTATTTTTTGTGTAGTTCATTGGTTAATTGTGTTGTTCTATGTTGTTCTTGTGTGTAAGTGTGTACTGCCACCGGGTGACCACCCAATTGCAGTTAATAAATATTATTATTATTATTATCATTTATAGGGTCTTCAAAAGTACAAAGATGGTACAGCACCGTCATGGCACAATGGTTATTTTGAGTTACACAAAATGCTATCAGTTAATATTCAATTAATATACACAATACTGATAGCCATAGGGAGAGAGAGAGAGACAAGCAGCTCACTAACAGTGTTCCTGAAGAAAGACTTCTACTCTTTCAGAGCCTTTACAATCATCATCACATTATTTTGAATCATTTACTTTTGGACTTCATCCAACTTCTTGTGTTACAAATAATAATAAACAATAAAACACTAAGTTTTGGACACATGATCAGTCCCTGTCATCAGGCCAAAACTATAGGCAAATCCTACTCAGTCAGGACTAACATGTAATGCTTTGTATCATCACGTTACAATTTAATAGTTACCTTGATTGAGAGCAACTTGGCAGTCAAGAGGTCATCTCTGTTGCGGGTAGCAACACGAAGAGCTTTGCAGTCATCATCACGAGCAGAGTGGCGTAGCAGTAAGTCAGCCATACCAATGTCTCTGTTCTTGCAGGCTTCCACCAATGCTGTTGAGACTGCTGACAACCCAGGATCTTCTGAACCTGCTACTACCTACAGCAATGAGCAGTATCTGTTTTCTCTGCTGATGGTCTTATCATCACCTATGCTCTGCTAACATACACACTTAAAATGGAGTTTCTGGTAGAAAGAAGAATACAGATTTGCGGACGTATAAATGTGATCAACACAGATGAGGGAGCAGCTGAGCAGGTCTCTTGGAAAATATTAAAAACAATAAAACATAAAAATAATAAATAAATAAATAAATAAGAAACTGGAAAAACTTTTGTTCTTTGTTGAATGCCTCATGTCCTTATCACACTGACAGATTTTCCTTTTTTACTTTTTTCAATTTATGGAAGTGGTGTCAATATGTTAATTCACTGCACATCGTTAAAGAAACAACCTTATATTTAACTTTTATTAACCCAAAGTACAGTCAAAATCGTTATAATGAAATGAAAGGGACCGAATAATTGTCTTGTTATTAACGAGTCTCGCTCTAAGCGAGGCACATGGTAAAAATAAAGGAAAAATATTTTTAAGACAAAATACAAGCACGTAGGCACATTCGTTAAATGTTTACACTATGATCTATATTAATATTAAATTACAATTAACATTCACAGAGAATAAAAATTACTTTTATATAATTGTAAATTTCCATATAAGTTTAAGCTAAAAAATACACTCACTTACATTTAAAATTTAGGAAGAACAAAAATAATCATAAGAAGGTGATCACTCACTGGTACATTGTCACATCTCTGTTGCTAAAACCACTTTAGCGGTGTCTCATCGACAATACTTCATTCAGACATTCAAAATCGCTACATTCTGAATCTTTTCCATTCAATCGCACTAATAAATTTTACAAATCACAGAATTTACAACAGCAAGTTCCCAACACACGTCGGCTTCCCCACCCCTTTCCCCATCTTCTATTTCTTGTACCACTTTAAATTTTCATTTGATGCTCCAAACCTTCCTTTGTTTGGCATTGTAGCCATATTATTATTGTACCAGTCTCCTGTTAACAGCAGGGGTAGTAAAGTAGGGGACAAATTTTTGCACAAGGTGAGTCACCAATGAAATCTTTGCTCTTCTGTGATGTTAATGAGTGCTGATTGGTAGTTAGTTACCAATAACCAATCTATGCTGTGTACCATGACAGACAAGCAACAATCTCATTTACAATGTGGTGGAGCCTGAAATCATGAATTACTGTTACTATCGTCATTTTCCAGGCCTGGAACTTATATAGCTACCTGAGAGAGAACAGGGCTTGCCCTCTCAAGGACAAGGAGAAGCTTAATTCTAAAAACAGCTCACTTCTTGGAAAATTATATTTGGAACAGATGATTGGCAATGTTGTTACATCCAAGGTACATGCTCTTGTGTAAGTCGTACTAAGCAAGGCAGAAAAACATGTGACTTATGGGGAATTAGTTGGTACCAGAGAATATACAACACTATTGCCAAGGTGCTGCATAAACCGAAGACATTATAGCCAAGTTCAACTGTACGTGTGTATCCCGTGAGATACTGTTCCTCAGTATCAGAATGGGACCTATCTTTCCCTTTAGGCCATGACATTATTAATATTTTTTTGCATTTACAGAACAAACTATTATTCATCACATTTATCCAAAATGTTTTTATAGATTTACAAGACTGTTTAAGCTTCACTTCTAAGATGTCTACTTCTGAGGGGTAATTTCACTCACAAACACTCTCACAATTTTTGCAAAAGTCTTGAAATATTAACAGAGCTCTCCACACAATCTGTTTTACTTTTTTTTTTCACAGAGCATCAAAATGAAAAATTTGAAACTATAAAAAAGAATGGCTTGTAGGTGCTCTATCTAGAGGTCTTGCACTGAACTGGCTAATAAACTAATTATAACACTACTTACAGGGTCTGGCTGCCGACATAAGACATTAGGGTCTGCGCCACATTGGAGGAGAATTCTTGTTACATCAGCATGCTTGCCTCTCACTGCAGAATGCAGTGCCGTTTCACTGTTGTTGTTGCAGTACACATTTAACTGCAATGGGCTCAGGTGACACTCATTCTTCCCCACTGTTCCCACTCCTCCTGGTCCCTGTGATTCAATACCTGCTCGACTCAAGTTTAAACGAGCCATGATGGAGATAATTCCATCAGAGATGCGCCGTCGCGTTGGACTTAACATTTCACCCGCACTCTTTTCTTGCTCCTCTTCACCCTGTTCATGTTCTTTAACAGTCTGAAAATGAGAGTGGTACAAACACATGTTATCAACACTGTAATATGTTATAAGTCACATCAGGGAAAATAAAGGAGTTATGTTAGATACGTAATTCTGACAGCATGTAAATGCAAACAAATCATTTCACATGATCAGCTGCATCACAACTGACCTAATAATCAACGTTGCACAGATAGGGAAGTCCTGGGTTTTCAGTACAAAGTACTTAAAATATTAAACACACAAGAAATGATACATCAGAAAAAATAAGATCTTGGACAACTTGACCCTGATGACCAAGGCACTACAATCATTTGAAATATTAGGAAATAATAAACCAACAACAAAGCATAACAACCCAGAAGACTTCAGCATTCAAGTAAGATATTTTGTCCACTAAATCTCCCAACAAGCTGATGACCACACTACACAACCACAGCTATAGCTGTCAACTTGGTACATCTCCTAGCAGTGTAACTTAGGGCACTGTATATAATGATCATTAATTAAACTTGCCTTGATTCTAGAAGCTTTCACTCTAAATTTGAGCAGCAACTCCACCATTTTGTAATTTCCAAGGAAACTTGCAACATACAACACATTCTGTCCAGTCACATCTTTCATATTTAGGTCAAACGGCATTTCATATTCCCATTCTCCTGTTGGATCTCTGTTTAAACACAGAAGAATAATAAAGATAGACAGTAAGGTATGGCAGTGTTTAAAAGAGCACCACACCTTCCAGACATATGGCAGAGTGAAAGTTCCAGGCATTCTTAATCTCAGGTTTAAACAGAGATGAAAAATCATTTTCACGCTGTGGCCACTTCAGCATGTAAATAACCACCAGCATGTATTAGGAGAGGATGCTCGGCAGGTACCAGAGCATGTCTGGATATGGCGGAAAAGAGAAAAGATCTCTCTAGGTCTGCCAGAAATCAAACCTCAATTATCTATAAGCTAATGATTGAGCAACTTCATTTCTGGAAAAATAGCGGTAACGTGGATACAACAATCACAGAAAACATTAAAACAGCATATTTTGAAATAGGTACAAAGTAACTCAAGTTAAATTTAACATAAGAATCACTGGTATAAACACAGATAATACTACATGTAGTTCATTATGGTGTATATCACCAAAGAACACCAGATCATATACCAGAAGACTGTAATCTTCATCAAGCAGATACTGTATTTCCATTCTCCACTCGTCTACAAACTCGGCACAAAGAACACACAAAAACTGCACCAAGTTTCTTATGTCTGGAGAGTATCCAGACTCACCTGAACTTCTGCATTAAGTGAGGTGGATAAGGGTACTTCAGGAGCAGCTCCATCACATGCACATGACCATTGATACAGCAAGCATGTATTGGTAACCAGCGTTCCACTGTGTGCTGCTGCACCAGTTCAGGAAACCTCTGAAAATAAAAAAAAAATTGTATCAAATATGGCTACCAACCCACTTTGCTCTGACAGATAAAGTACAGACACCAAACATTCTCTTTACCATCAATTAATTTTCTTCAGCGATTTCGTCCTCGACAGATAAGGGACACAAAATTCTACACCATTTATATAGGGCTTGAAGGTTCATCATCATGTTCACAGTAGCATGCTAGTATACCCAATCCTGAGCGAGACAAACCAGTCTATGTCCTGACATCATACCTGTTTAAGAATCGTTTAACATTAATGTAAAATAATCCAGAATCAAATCTATATAAATAGCTTCATTTGTATATAAACTGTTGTGATACAGGCCTTTGCTCTTCTGTGATGTTGTGTTGCATTGGTTGGTAGCTGGCTACTAACATTTCAGGACAACCTATCAGTTCTGTCTTTTAAGTGGTTCAAGAAGACATCAGTAACCAAATACCAACTTAAGCCATGTAACATCCCAGAAGCGCAAAAGCTTGAAATCTGGCAAGTTGTGATACAATTTAATGCTGTGGCATTTGAAGTTCTAACGATTTTATTCTTGTGGCGCACATTCATTAACCACTAAAGCACAAATGAGACAGGAGTCTTACCACAGCGAAATTTTTGAAGCGAAGTACTTTACTTAGCAATGCTGCCAATTACAAGTCTACATAGCATCAATGATAAGGGATGAATATGAGTTTGAAGCACTGGTGAAATGACAGTAACGGGGGAAAACCATGTACTTATGGAAAAACTTATCCCAGTGTCACTTCATCCACCACGAACCCCACATGGAAATCTCTAGGATGAAACCCAGGCCTCCATAGTGAGAAGCTGGAAACTTATGGAGAAGTAACAAGTGACAAATACGTTACATGGTATAAGCCTATATTACGTTTACAAGACACACCAGGATGACACAGTCAGTAAAGTGAATACAATGAGATCACAAAAGAAGCCTCATGGATTTACCCACTACACGCCTTCCTCAAGTTATTATGTTTTGTCCTTCAGTATACTATTTATGCTCTCCTCCACATGTCAAGTCACTCTGTTCATATAAATGTTGGCAGCAATAAACTTCACTAGTTACACGTCGTTTTAGATTGTTAAAGGGCAACTACAGCGGGATACGGCAAGCACAGAGGCGGGATGCTTCAATCACTATCATCAGAGCTACCCAGTGCTACTTCACAGCTACTGGCTCAACAGTCAGGGAAAAATCGGTCTTTGTCAGTATGTCCATACTGGCTCAGGGCAACAGTAATGTTCCATACAGCTGATCGCATGCAGCCTCAAATTAACGGAATACATAAAGCCTGATCTGCAAGTCGGTATGGTGCTACAGCAAAGGGATAACTTTCTCTTGTCAGGGATTTTAAACAATCTGCTACTATGCACAGCATGACCATTTATATTTGCAATATGGCTATTTCAAAACACCATTTTTTCGGAACAAATTATATACTGACAGTAAACAGCTGTCACAAGCGATTTTAAATGAAACAGAAATTCCAGCCATTAAAAAAAACCATACAAATTAGACATGGTACTACCAGCAGTACTGCACGTTTCACATCACAGACCTCCTTGCATAACATTCCCACATGTGGCAGGATAAGATAAACAACATAACTGAACTAGAAATGACAAGCACATAAGTCTGACAGTGAACACCTCACCTTGAGAAGCAGCTCAACAATATCCTTCCTGCCATTGTAGCAAGCAATATAGAGTGGAGAATACTTGGTAACTGGGTGTATCCTGCCATCTGCATTATGTTCTAGCAGTGTTTTCACCATTTCCTTGCGACCCATTTCACATGTCCTAAAAACAACATAATAATCTGTCAGTTGCATAATTTTAATAGAAGGCAGCAGTTTTCTGTAGACTCTGTTATTATTAATAAAATTAAAGGCAAAAGGAGCACAAAATATCTCCTGTTAATCAACAATTCAGACCTTTGAACGACTCTTTATTAACAGACTCCAAAGGATCAACAATGCTAATACTATACCTCAAAACTGAAGAACTCAATCTAATAGTACGGTTTGGTGTTTATCGTATTCAGCCTTCAGTTCACCCCAGAGATTTAAAAGTTGCCAAATACAACTTTTGTCCTATACAGAATTCTGCTGGGATATAACCTCCCAACCAAATTCAGGGTACAAGGAATTTCTTTACAAGCAGATAGTTGATCAGATGGGCAAGAAATTTTCTGCATTTATGACACCTGCAACTTCCATTAGTGGCCAGTTTAATTTAACGCTCACCACCATTATGTTCCCACTTTAATATTATCCTCCCATTTAGGCCTGTGTGTGTGTATATCACTTCCCTTGAAGTATTCCACGTTAATTTCCCACCTTCACCACACGTAATGCATGACCCATCAATGACACCATCTTAATTATGTGGCCCAGATGACATTATGTGAATAGTAAAAATTATAAAGCTTCTCAGTAGATCTTTTTCTATATGCCCCAGTTACCTATCTTTTTTTTAATGTAAAAGTGAGAGTCTGAGGTTCACATTATCTTCACACTCAGAAATGATTAACTGTGTAACAAAGATGGATCCAAAAAAAACTAAAATTATGCCAACACATTATTGGATAATGTACAAAGTACATGAGGACACATTCTCTACAAGCCATCCAGGATTCTTAATAAAGTGGACAAAAAAAAAAGGAAGGTTCATTTATTTCTGTATTCTTTCCCATGCACAGAGTAAAATACCCACATAAATAATAGGGTGTTGGAGCCACTAGGAGCCATGTTGACAACCAGTTCTGCCTCTGAACCCAACTGCTGCAATAAACTCTTGAGAAGAGATACATCCCCTGCAGCACATGTACCCCGAAGTGATGCATGGCATCTTTGTCTAGCTGTCTCTTTCGCATCTGTAAACATAAGTTAAAATACCTTATGACATGTCACAAAGAATGGATGTTGCATTCTATTGCCTGAATCTCAGTCACATTACCAGCTACCCTAAATGATTGATGCTTCCAAGGTTTTCCTCAGTCGAACAGGAGAGTACGTCAAAATACACCATGCCTGCCTTATTCCAAACTTTTACCTACTCACCACTGCATGATCATCACACTTGGTGCCATATAAACACATACTTTCTTCAGGTAAAAGAAGTCAGGGCAGTGTAGTTGGTATAGTGATTTGGCTACTGGCTATATGGTCTGGGGTTCGAATCCCGGTATAGGCAAGAAATTTTTCTCTTCTCCACAACATCTAGACCAGCCTGTGGACCACCCACCACCCACCCTCACACTCAATGGGTACCGGGGTTCTTTCCCAGGGACAGAGGTCACAGCATGAAGTTAACCACTCATCTTCTTCTAGTGAACAGGTTAAAAATGAATGGAGCTAATCCTCTATTCCCCCTTTATGCCTTCATGGTGTAGACAGAGATAACTTTGCCTTTACTTTCTGGAGGTATCAGTTCTTCTGGATGTGATGCTGCATCACTGGGTATTTGGTTCCCAACATTTCAAGACACCTTAGTGCTCTCATCTTCAAGGGTTATAATGTGTCTTGCTTAGAGGCTAACAGCAATTAAAACATGTGTCATATACTAGCAAACTAGCCTTCAAACTTATTTTGAAGTACTTTTCTGGACAGAAAACACACTAAGATGTCTCTGTAGTTGCAAAACCAATGTTCAAACTTCCTTCCCTTTGGACACCTTGATACATCTGTCAATAATCAGTATGTGACCATTACATTGTGCCCGTCAATACCCAAAAAATGGTTAAGTAGAGCAGAAGCCTGCATTGCAATGCAGTACACATTTGTAAATTGGTTGCACAAAACATAAGCATCAAAAACGGACTCTCCTAGTCAACCCCCATTCTCACATTCTCTGGGTGAAAACTGATTTAACTAACACAATTCTAAAAGGTGGACTCTGGTGGTGTAACCACACTGTCAAGGTTCGGAGAAATACTACATTATACCATGTCCAGAAGTAAATTAAAGGCAGCATCCATACTATGAACTTACTGCCGCACGCTCAGCAACCAATTAGCAGGTCATACTCCTTTGAAGTTTTGTAACTAGCTAATTCCACGGCTCAAGAGTCCTACTTGACAAAGTAACAGTTCCCCAGCCAGTCTCAAAATTCCTTGCTTATTATGTAACCCAAAGTTTCGTTGCTCTCATCAAAAACACCACCAGTGGGGCATACCCTTAGCCAGATGAATCCACCCAACACCCTCCCACCACCCTGCTTCTTGAAGATTAAGTACATATGGTCTAACAATGACAGAATTTTGATAGTTCTTTGAATCTGTGCATTCATTCATACTTTCTAAATGTGTTCTTTGGTAATGTTAATTCATCTATAATTCTGACATTCACCTAATGAAGATACAGTTCAACATCTTTGCTTCTTTCATCCTACCCATCTGTGTATTTCAGAAACAATCACTATAAATATGTATGTGCGTAGCATTACTGACACCCTAGACACCACAAATAAACAAATATATTTTCACCAAGCACTGGTTTTCCAGTATAGAAACAAACGCAAGAAACTAAGTATCTTATTTCTTTTTGTCTCCCTCTATATGTACTAAACTGTTAAAGCAGAATGAAGCCTACAAATGTTATCACTGGCCACCTAACACTGTTTAGGGGTACACAATGATTTCACTGTACTTCTTTAAATTTCCATCAAACATATTAAAAATGTTTCAAATAGAAGTTGTATATTGTAATGAGTTCTATCTTTCAGGCCACGAACAATTTTTCTGCACAGTGACTTTATTTTAGAAAAGTGATAAAATCTAATTAATTGAAATGTAATGTGTGCATAATATTTGACAGAAACAGACCAAATCATGTTTCAGTGAAATCTGTTCGGTGTTTTCAGAGAAGACCGAAATATAAATGATGAAAGACACACACTAACTCACAATTATGCTCTCACTTTATGCACTTTGTTCAAGAACACATACAAATCTGAGATATAGCATTAAACAAAACATTCATGGAGCAGGAACAACTTGTCCAGATACTTGATATACATTTAAAGTTACTTTTTTTACTACACCCACAGCTCTGTTGCACAAACAATAAAGCAACAGGCCAGTTCATGTGTATCCAAAAAGTTAGCAACAGCATAAATTAAGTCTGCATTAAATCACAGCCACAGTTACACTGTACACAGTGTAGCCGCTCATTTGTAGTATCGTTGTTTCTTAGGATTGCTGACGTCGGTTACAGACTTTTCATGGAATGCAGTGTAAATAATCTGTCAGCTTATATTCCGGACCGTTGGCGATAGGTAGGAGGGGGGAGATTTAAATGAGGAAACGTTAGGAGCTGATAACGGACGCTAGCAGTCCAGTAGGGAATTCAGTCGCATACGAGTGTGGTGTAAGTAGGAGTACAGAAAAGTGACTGTGTAAGTTTCCTAGAAATGATCTAGTTGTTTTACTGCATATAGCGCTCCGTTATTTTATATCAACAATAAATTGAGTAAATAAAACAACAAATAAAAAAGAAATAATTAAAACTGTATGTGATTCGGTGAACCACATCCGTTTCCCGAAAGAGGATCACCTACCAGACTGAGCGCGTCGGGACAACAAAGTTACGAAGGGTGATCGTGTAGAACAGGGAAGTTAATTTGATAAAATGTTAAACAAAAATGCACATAAACTTACACAATAAATGTTGACATGGCTGATGTGAGAACATAAAAAAAGAACGAATGTGGCAGAATACAAATATTACATTAGTGACAGTGAAGACAAGCCTTATCTACACTCTCTCACACAGAACTAAGTAAACTGACAAACCTCACAGATATAAAAATGCAATATGGAATCAACATGGTGGGGAACATTTAAAGGGAACGTATTCCGCACTTGTAAAGGCAGGACAGCCCAACGGGAAGGGCATGAATTGACTTCAGTTTTGGTTTGTAATGGCCCTGTATATTCCCTGATTTACAAGAAGCTCAAACTGGATTAATCAATTTAGTAACTCCACAAATGTGCAACTGAATAGTTTAACAAATGCACAAGTATCAAAAGCACACTTTCACATTTAACCCACTAATACTACGACATGTTTCGATCTTCTTCAGATCGTCTTCAGTGAGTTTTTCATCAAACAAGCATATATACAACACAGATGAATTATCAAATAGATTAAGATTTTAATCGTTTTGATAATTTAAAATTTTAATCTATTTCATAATTTATCTGTGTTTTATACACGCTTGTTTGATGTACAAAAGTCGATATGAAGCGATCGCGACGTGTCGGGAGTACTAGTGAGTTATACGTGAGAGTGTACATTGATACTTGTGCGTTTGTTGCTATTATACACTGGACTGCTCATTAATACTCAGATATGAGTGTCATTAAGACGGACCCATCAAGTTTCTCAAGAACAAGATGCACGAAGACGACGACGACAACAACAACAACAACACTTCAACATTAAAAGTAAATAGTAAAAAACGGGCAAAGTTCACCACAGAGGAAACCAAGAAGGCTCAGAGGAGGAGTAGCGGTACAGCTCTACTCTTTATTTAACCTCGACAGTAGATGGGGGGGGGGTGAGTTGTCAACGCCACGCCCCAGTCGCTTCACCCCCGGGAAAGAGACCCGGTACCCATTTTACAGGAGGGTGGGTGGGCTCCAGGAACAGTCTGGAAGGGTGCGGAAAATCTCTACCCCACCTGGATTCAATCCCCGGACCGTCCATCCCGTAGCCAGTCGCTATACCGACCGCGCTATAACCGCCCTAACAAAAGGAAATTGTTCATGAGAAAAATCACGGGTGTGTTTCATAATTCTAAAACTTAGAACTTTTGGGAGTTTATACGCACTACCAGTCTACACTTTTCCTTATAGAACACGTGAACACAGCAATTAATCCGCACGTTCAATCCAGATGAAATGTGCACGCGTTAACTTGCCTGAATCAACATCATTCGCGAAGTAACTGCAAGCTTCGAAGGCTGCTTCCGCATCGACGACGACAACGGGGTTCCTTCGGGAGTCCGTGGTGCTAAACAAGAAGCGCTGCAGGCGTTGCATTGCTACCGCACTATTACGACGACACACACTGGACCGTTCACAATCCTTCACGCCTAACTTACTGTCTCACAGTCTACCTCCTGGAATCAGATGTATCTTGAACGTGTCTTGTTGTGGAGCAGCTACTGTAGTCAAGGACTATTGAGGCTTACGAAAAGCACCAAACAAAAAACGTACATTACTTTTACAATAGTCCACAACCTCACCGTCACTGCCACCAGTAAGAAGCTTGATCTACAGTCAGCCGAACGTTCGCTGAGGACTCGACAGTACGTTTTTGGCAATTCCCATCTCTAACTCCGATATACACACGCATCTCTTCCACTAATCCACTGTTACACATTATAGCCACTGAAAGACATTCTAAAATTATTATTATTAGTAGTAGTAGTAGTAGTAGTAGGAGCAGCAGTAGCAGTAGCAGTCTACATTAGTGATTCTTAACCCGAGATGCCAGATACCCTTTCCGGAGGTGCGAAACGCGCTCATTAAGTCTCGATTTTAATGTGAAATTAAAAATTTTATCTCATGTTATAGTTACGCTACATCTTAGGTTTAAGATACTGACCTTACTTACTTACATACTTACTCCATGGTGCAGAGTCCTTCTTGAGAAGCTAACTGGTTTGCAGCTAGTCAAGAAATTCCCCGCATTTTATGGAACCCGAAGGTTCATTACCGCACTCACAAGCGTCCGCCACGGATTCAAAAACACATTTTGAGAGCCGGTGGCCTCCAGATGCAGTGAGACTTTAAGAATCACCGGTCTAGATGCATCTTCCGTTGGCGAGGTCGAATGATACGTAATACCGACTACATCACTGCTACCTCTCTTTGAAACTAAATGAAATTACAAGACTTTAGGTCCTTCATTACATAGACCAAGATATAAAACATGCACACAGTACAATGTAATTCGGTTATGTTGTCTGAAAATCGCCACGCAGAATACCAGAACCTCGGTAGAGAATCTTTCACCCTACGGGTTTCACTCAACCGCAGGAAAATCTCGCCGCAAACTGAGGTTCGATTGGTTTTCGCTCGACGTGCGTCAAAACCAATACCCCTATTTCAACCACCTATTTTTGCTGAACAGTATTACAAGCCACAGTTTACGGCAGCCGGCCCCACAATACCATCAAACCCGTGGCAACCTAAGACCGTAACAAAGTTTACTGTGGCTATGACTTTCCTGTATACTTACATTACAAACATAGTTTAATTACTCGTAAGGCTAAAATGATGTTGACAAAAGGTAAAGGTACAGACAGTTCAGCCTACAACAGGCCACGAAGGTCCAAAGGGGGAGTGGAGGTATAACTCTACTCTTTCTTTAACCTCGGCGCTAGATGGGGTGGGTTGGTCAACGCCACGCCCCGTCCGCTTTACCCCTGGGAAAGAACTGGTACCCATGGTATAGAAGGCCGGATGGGCACCAGGGTCGGTCTGGATAAGTGCGGGAAATCTACCCCCCCCCCCCCCCCCCCCCCCCCCCCGCCCGCTCCCGCGGGCCCCCCCCCCCGCGGGCGCGCGGTTTTTTTTTAGGGCGCTTGCATGTTGTTAATATTTTATTA
>Ga0136643_10011836_pt1 | contig 12964 bp, 13 predicted proteins | sample TergutLab28metaG_FD_96883 | JGI IMG/M metagenome (GOLD analysis project Ga0136643, IMG submission 96883) | Labiotermes labralis P1 segment gut microbial communities from Petit-Saut dam, French Guiana - Lab288 P1 (version 3) (version 3) | ecosystem: Host-associated > Arthropoda: Insects >...
AATTGAGGAGCTACTTGAATGAAAAAAGTAGCGGCTCCAGGTCTAGAAAACAGATATTAACGGCTGTGGGGACCCGTTGCGCTGACCACGTGACACCCCTCTATCCGCAAAGGCACTAACTTCACCGACCGGCGGCGGCCGCTCTGTCGGTATAGTTCGCGTGCGGACTAAGGCCACGGAGTATAGTTTAGTTTTTGTACAAAAGGTACAAACACCCAAGTAAGACAGTACTGTGTACAGTTTCTTGTAATTGTTTTTTTTTTCAATAATTAATTCACACACGCTTTTGCCCCAGTCCTTCACTTCTCATCACTTACTACTCCTGTAAACCTTTTCCATAAAGACTCGTCCCCCCCCTCCCCATACTGGACTTCACTTCGCCTCATTCCACTTCCCTTTGCTTCGTTCACTTCACTTCACTTTATTGCACTTCGCTACCCTCCATGTTAGATAACTTTTCACTTCACCATAGACTTTTCACTTCACTAGACTCCGCTTCTCTGCACTTTACGATGATTTCCAGCACACTTTACTTCCTTTAATTCAACTCAATTATCACTTTCCTTACCCTCTTTTTAAAAATGATTGGTTTGCAGGGGAGAATTCCTAACACTTCTACCGGTAACTGGTTCCAGTGTTGGATGGTCCTATTTACAAAAGAATATTTCCCTATATCTGTCCTTTGCCTCCTACTCCAAATTTTCCTTTTATGATCTAGCCTGCTCAGATAGTGTGGCCATTCTAATCTGTCACCAATAGGCTTCCACGCATTTTCCCCAGAGTACGCTTTGAAGAGGGCACATATGCGTGATAACTTTCTACGCGACGCCAAAGTTTCCCAGTTCGGACTGTTCTTATGATGTGCAAATTTAGCCACTTTCTTTTGCACCCTGTCTAACGCACTTATTTGTCCCTTCCTGTACGGATCCCAGCATGCGGCCCCATATTCAAGAATCGGGCGTACAAGTGACATGTAGACTAAACTTTTGGAATTACTGTTACCCTTTTTTAATATTCACATTGTGAAATGTAGTGCTCTCCAGGCCTTTTTCACCGCGTAGTTAACTTGATCCGCCCAACTTAAGTTGTTGCGTAAGATTATTCCTAAATATTTACAACTGCTCGCTTCTGGTATTAATGTGCCCATTAATTAATAATTTAGTGGATCCTTTACCCTAGCTCTCATGAAGTGAATTGCCTTACTTTTACTTGGATTTATTTTCATCGCATTTTCAACCGCCCACTCCCCCAGCCTGTCCAGGTCCTTCTGCAATTTTTCCATGTCTGCATTATTTATAATTTTTCTAATAATTACACACTCATCAGCAAAAAGTCTAATAGTTGATTCCATATTCCTCCAAATATCATTTACGTAGGCTAGGAACATAAGGGGACTTAATACGCTTCCTTGCAGTACACCTGACATTACTCTAATTTCTGCAGACAGTTGCCCTCCCACCCTGACTCTCTGCGTGCGACCTAAAAGGAATTCCCTTATCCATACCACTACCCTAGAATCAACGCCCGAGTTTGCAATTTTAGTTAGCAACCGACCATGAGGAACTAAATCAAAAGCTTTCGAAAAGTCTACTATAATAGCGTCAATCTTGTCTCAATTATCCAAAGAGTCCGCAATGTCCTAGCATACCGCAATTACTTGACTTTCGCACGAATATCCCAGTCTGAATCCATGTTGACCCTCGTACAGCCAATCATTCTTCTCCCACACTTGCCTTAGATATGAAGCTATAACGTGTTCCATTTGCTTGCAAACTACCGAGGTTAAACTTACCGGTCTATTAAACTAACCGGTCCATATCACTATAGGTTGTGGCTTTCTGTTTTGTTGTGAAGGTGGTGTGTGTGTAATCCTGCTGGCTGTCAGTGTTAGGCTGTGTCCACAGTAAACTGACACAACAGAAACAAAAGAGGATCTGCTGCAACAATTCTGCAACACTTATGAAATATTTCTGCAACTCTACTGAGTCCTGTCACCAGTCGGTAAAGATACTGAAGGTATCTGTCTGGTTGCAAATTGCACTACCTGGAGACTGGGCTCAGCACAGTGTGGACAGCACAAAAATCACGAATCTTTCTTAATTGAATACTGACTTCAGGTTACTTTCCTACATAATTACTTTTATAATTACTTCATTTTGTAAACTTTCTTAAAGGAATAAAAAAAGGTAAAGTGATCCCATTACAGGCCCGGTGTGGCCCAGAGGGTGGGTAGAGGTATAGCTCTACTCTTCCATGACTGCGGCACTAGAAGGGGGTCAGTGGTCAGCAGCACACCCCGGCTGCACTTTACCCCCAGAAAAGACCCGGAGGGGCCCAGAGGGTTCCAGGAAGTTGGAAGGTTCCCAGATTTCGTGACAATGGCTCTGGATGGTGGTATGTTGTTAGCCTTACGCACCGGCCGCCTTTACCCCCAGGAAATACTCCTGGTACTCATTTCTGTTAGAGGCTGAATTGACCCCAGGGCCATAGTGTGATCGGAAGGATTTTATGTCAACGAAAACATCCATTGACAGCAGCGGGGATCGAACCAGCGACCTTCCAATCTGTAGCGCAGCACCTTAACCACTGTGCTACCACGGTCCCCTCTTCTTAATGGAATATGTACATTAAAATGTACACAATTTTAAATATAACATTTCCATTTACACCCGAATGTAGTAAGTTATTCTATTTTAATCTAGAATAGACACCCTTAGATAAGCATCTACAGAGTTTATTAGTGTCTCACACACTTGTGGTATTGACAACAATAGTGACTGGGTTGATAATTTGAACAGGTACAACATGCTGTGATGCGAATCTCGGACTTATTGCAAGCGTTCCTTCACACTGTTAGCATTTCTGAAGTTTGTATTTTTCTTGTTAACTGCCAGACCAACAAGACATACAAAATTCGCTAAATCTTCAGTTGACACCCCACAAGAAAAAATTCTTGAAACTCGATCACACTTCTCCACCACTCAACCTCAGATCACCATTCCGCAAATCCAACAGCAGTTCACCACCGTCACATTTTTTTTGTCTACTCAGTGCTGGCCTCTTCCAAAAATGTGTCTCGTTTTCCTTGTTTGATACTCGTTATGTGGTGAATATAAAGCCAGCTGCAGCCATGCATATGTCCTCGTGTTTTGCATCTTCCGTTAAGTGCTACATGCTGTGAATCTTATGTATATTGGACCACGCATCATCTTGATAGTTGAATAAAGATAGACCAAGTTGATGTCACTTGCTTTATTATTTCATTATTTAATGCTTGCGCCTGCATACGGATACCACACCACCCCAGCCAAACCACAACGTAACACCAACACACATCGAACCAGAGCAATACAACCCATGAAATAACTCAACAAATAAGTCACAAGCTCTTGAGGATGGATGTACTAACATTCAAAACATGTTGAGCATTAAATAATGAAGCAAGTGACATCAAGTTGGTCTATCTTTATTCAGCTACATGCTGTATTTACATAACTGCAGCTGTCCATTGAATGTGGATAGGAGGTGGGGGGGGGGGACCACTAAAGCATCTAGAAAATGTCCGTGTTTTGTAGACAGTGTGCAGACAGCAGTTGCACTTCCGTTTCTGTCCATTTACTGTGGGCCCGGCCTGATATTTGTGGGCAATTAACCCGCAGCCAGCCTAGTGCTTCAAATTTAACCAGCAGAACTTACATGTGTAATGGACAACGGTTCGTTACGTGTGACACGTGTCTGCCAGCCAGAGGCAAATTGCCTCCCCTGAATGTGGACAGTAAAAACCTAACATTAACTGCAATACATTTAGCTTAAGTGTGTTCAAAAGATGGATAATTCACAGAAACTTCTGCAGCAAGCAATAAGGGGGTTCATGTTGAAGGGATACTGGACTGGACGAACTGTGCAGTAGTGCGGGAACAGTACAGAGGTAAAATTCACCCTAGAACGTGCTATGAAGGTCCAGAGAGGGAGAAGATGTATATCTCTACTCTTTCTTTCACCTCGGCGCTACATGAGGCTGGGTGATCAACGGCACGTTCCGACCGCTTTTCACCCGGAAAGAGACCCAGTACCTACTGTACAGAAGGCTGGGTGGGCCATAGGGCGGGGCTGGATGGGTGCGGAAAATGTCGCCCACGCCGGGATTCGATCCCTGGACCGTCCGGCCCATAGCGAGTCGCTATACCGACTGAGCCATGCCCAGTACTGCCGGTTACTGGCTAAAGCAAAATTAATACATGAAGCTTTAATATGAGCACAGTTCTTGAAACAGCCGTCAGATCAAGGGCAAAGTTAAGATGGTGCCAGTCCTTAAAATAAAACCGGACTGTTTTGAACCTGCCTGGCACGTTACACCGGCTGTGCAGTTAATTCAATTAGAAACAAATTCTGCATTTATATTATGTCAGGTCTTAGAGCTAACGTTACGTTCGCACGTCGCAGCAGCCCGGCGTATACCGGGGAAGGCGTCCTGCACCCACTGTGACGCCAACACCCGACAGGTGGGAGCTACGTTGTGGCCTCAGTATGATGATAATGATGATAACAAGATAGTGATTATGATGATGATGATGATGATGATTGGTAAAGTACAAATACATTCCAATGACGGTGCAGATCTGTTATGTCTTACAGTAACCAGCACTAACCTGAACTGTATTAGCCCGTACCGCGCAGTAAACACAATGCGCCTTGGTTATGACAGACAGGCAATGCACGTATAACGTAATATTGATGTGCGTGCGTGCAACCATTTTGTAGTGAAAAAGCAGTAAGTATTACTTATTCTGAGTGTATGTTTGTAGCCTTAGTTTATGCGGCAAGCACAGCGCATGCGCCAATATTGTAATCTGTGGCCTGCCCCGCTCTACATTTCCCCACATTATCTCACAAAATTCAAGATTTTCGGCCCAAAAAAAATGCTGAACACGAAATGTGTGGTTTGATTTTCTGTACAACTTTCGTCTGAAACATTCCTCATTCCAAGAAAAATTCAGCCAGTTGTTACCATGACTGTACGTATGTCGGTCTGCATGTGAAGTGGCCGATAGTACTGTCAGATTTTAATCGAAAGTGTATTTTCTCCACAGGTTTTCGAATTATACTCAAATATCAAATTTCATTCTTCATGTTTGTACCGTGCATAAATGACGATTAAAACACTTCATCATCCAACAGAAATATATAATTCGTAGATGCAATTAGAATTATTACAAAATATTTAAAATTAGAGCAATTTTAAATATTTTATAATAATTCTAATTGTATCTACAAATTATATATTTGTGCGTCTGTTGGATAATTGAGTGTTTTAACCAAATTTCATGAAAATCCGCCCAGTGGATGTTGAATTGTTGTTCCATGCGGACAGACAGACAGACAGACAGACATGACGAAGTATCAGACGCTTTTCGCAATTTTGCAAACGCGCCTAAAATCAGCAATGGATCATACCTGAAGCTACGAAAAGAATTTCGGTGCAATTTCATATCGAGGAGTGTACATGACAGTCTTGCATGGAGACTGTGTGGCGCAGAGACAGCTTAGAGAGCGAGAATCGAGTGTTCCGGGTTATGACGCCGTGTCCTTGGGTAAATATTTACCGACGCTGGTAAGGAACTTCGAGGACTACTTGCCCAGCCAGATGGCGTCACACTTCAGCAACAACGCTGTGAGAACCCCACATCTATCTTCACAAAGAATAATTTACTGTTACAACCTTGCCAATTACAGCTATGCGCCGCATAACGACGTTTCGGTCAACGACGGACCGCATACACGACGGTGGTCCCATAACATTATAATATAACATTACAATACTTACCATTGTGTTACAATTGCCTACAGTATTCAGTACAGTAGCATGCTGTACAGGTTTGTAGCCTAGCAGCAATAGGCTATACTACATAGCCTAGGTGTGCAGTAGGCTATACTGTACTGTCTAGGTTTGTGTAAGTGGACAAAGCATCTGGTAAAGTAAGTGTAGGGGCCTGAAGATGACCAATATCTAGTCGAAACATGTAGCCATACTATAGAATAAATAGATTGTGCTGACGTACGTTTGTGTAATACTTATTGTGTAAGTACACTGTATGACATTCGCACAACGACGAAATCGCCTAAGGACGCATTTCTCAGAACGTATCGCCGTCGTTAAGCGACGCAAGACTGTACTTCCCTATGAAGCGCTGACTGATTAGATTTTATTACCGAGATGTAGTGTTTACTGCGCGGTACGGATTGGATATTTAAATGTAAATTCAGGTTCATCTCAGTGCTAAAGGGTTTCGTCTACGTTCGTTTTACCGTCATTTCATAAGCTCTACCAGACACCTGCACGTCTACATCTCCAGTCTACATTTGATAATAAGCTGCAGTCTACGTGAACAGCTGGCAAGCTATTTATTGACACAATCACTATATGACGTACACCGCGCCATTGATGGCAGGGGCGATCAGCCACAATTCACTGAACGTGGGTTGGTAAATCAAAACTGGCCGGCAGGCGTTATGACATCAAGGCTTCTGCGGGGAAGGTTTGCCAAGGTCTTTTTTTCCCGTTGGGCTATTTTCTGGTGATATTGTCATTCCCCCCACAACGAGCTGTTTAGCATGAACGTAAATAACCAATGCACACACACACACAAAAAAAACACACACACACAAAAAAAGACACACACACACACACACACCGCACACACTGCCGGTCGTTTATCAATATTTAGTCTCCGCAGACGTGATTTCGGACATCCAAAAACAACACGAGGCTCACTTTATTCTGTTGCTCGACCGTCACCAGAAATGTGGGACTTTTGGCGTAACTATACACAAACAGAATGACGGCAATTACATCACATCTGAACCCTTTACAGCCCAATGGTCACTATATGTTCCGCCAGTTTAACATCAACAATCCTACGTTCTGCCCACACAGTGTATTTATGTGTTTTGTGTGGGTCGGAGAACAAACAGCGATTATTTCCCTATACAACATTAACTGACTGGTTTGTATAACAGAGACGGAGTGTTCACTGTGCGGTACGGACTGGATATTGTTGTATAATTCGGGTTAGTCTTAGTCCTTGTGGGCCGGGATAGCTCAGTCGGTATAGCGATACGCTACATGCTGTACGGTTCGGGGAACGAATCCCGGTGGAGGCGAGATTTTCCGCACCCGTCCAGACCGGCCCTGGGACCCACCCAACCTCCTGTAAAATGGGCACCGGGTCTCTTTCCCAGGGGTGAAGAGGCCGGTGTGTGGCGTTGACCGCCCACCCCCTATCCAGCACCGAGTTTAAAGAAGCAGTACAGCTATACCCCTACGACCCTTCTGGACCTTCGTGGCAGGTTACAGGGCGAACTGTACCGATTTCAGTCTTAGTATTTAAAGGGTTAAAGTGTTGGCCAGAAGCAATGGAAACTGCATAACAATAATTTCGATACCAGCTTTTAAAATGTCGGCCGGAGCTACACAACAGTCACTGCATGCCGCTTCACGCAACAACAGCACTAAACACATCGTCACATGCCGAACAACGTGACTGTTCAGTCTGTCTCTCACATACAGACCCTACACACAATACAGCAGTTCGTGCACATCGTGTTCGTATTTTTAAGTTACTCAAACCGTGCCCATTCTTACATTCAATACATCAACCGACAGATGCACTCCATAAAATACAGTAAAATGCAAGTCACAAAATACAATTCATAACAAATATCAAACTTCTACATGTTTCAACAACGGGTTGCCTTCCTCAGGGGGTCTTATAAAGCAATACCAGTCCAACACACTGTATCGCCCCCACTGGAATCATTAACGTACTGGAATCCTAATTTACATAAAGCTGACCAACATAACATTATAACATTACGACGGTGTTCTGTTAAAATTATGTCACAGTGAGTTCCTTCCAGTACAAGCTTGCAGCCCTTTGTGTTCTTTACACAGTATGTGTACAGATGTCTGTCCGTGATCAGAAGAGATCTCATCCATCCGAGTGTGTGCGGTGTGTCTTGTCGGATGTCTGTAGCCATACTGTGTACAGAATATAAAGGGCTGCTAGCTTGTACCGGAAGGAACTCACTGGACACATTTGTTAACAGCATAACATTGTATGTTATAATGTTATGTTGGTAAGCTTTATGTAAATTAGAATTCCAATATGCTAAAGATTCCAGTGGAGGCGATACAGCGTGTTGGACTGGAATTGCTTTGTTCTATGAGACCCCCTGACGAAGGCACATGTCTTGAAACACGTAGCAGTTTGATATTTGTAATGAATTGTATTTTGTGACTTGCATTTTTACTGTATTTTATGGAGTGCATCTTTTGGTTGATGTACTGAATCTTGTGTTCAGAATTTCGACATTTCCTTATCAACCATTTCAATACCTCTGTTTCGACCTCTCGTGATTGCTTCCAAGGAATTGGTATGAGGCCACGTGGAAGGTGATTTCACTTCCCCCACTACCCTGCTACAGCGCACTTCACTCGCAGATCAGTCAAGCTCTGCATTTGATTACGCAAGGTTCATTGCTTTCATGCTTATGTAACGACACTGATTGAATGATGTGCCTATACTATAACAAAAATAAATGTTCATGTACTGTGAGCTTCGTGAGGTTACTGTATATATTTTTATTGTGAGGATTTTGTAAGTTCTTGTAACCAAACAGGCATCTTGTACTGACAACTGTTCCCCATGTTAGTGATAGCGACGTTCGTAGGGGCAGTCGGTGACGCTTTACCACCAACAGTATGCTGTACTTACCACAGGACTAATCTTAGGAAAGTCAATGCCTTCATCAGCTGATTTGACACGGACTAAGACTTACTCATGCAGCAGCTCTAACACATTTCACGCATTTTATAGCAAAATAATTTGCTAAATGCGATTACTGCTGTCATGGACAGAAAAACTAACAAGTCTAAAAATCGAGGTAGGTGACGAAATGTCGCCGAAGACATCAACTAAAACAGTTAGGAAATGTCCACTGTCATCACATGCACTATGTCAGTGGCAGCGGCTTAAAAATTTGTCACTGCTTTCATCTAAAACACTGACAACAGCAGTATCTGGAGTTTGTCCTTCAACACTCCAAGCCTCTGCAACTTGATTTAATAGATCACATTCGATATCTGAGAAACGCTTACAAATTCAGCCCGTACCGCACAGTAAACACACTCTGGCCTGGTTATACTAACCAATCAGTTAATGTTGTATAGGGAAATAATCGCTGTTTGTTCTGAGATCCACACAAATACACTGTGTGGGCAGAATGTAGAATTGTTGAATGTTAAATGTGGGCTCCAATTGCTTAATAATGACCGATAACCGTAGCATCAACTTTAATTTCGGCCGCAGGCCATACCTAACACAGTACACGACCTCTCTCAGTGATAAAGATCACGGCAACACAACACAATGTCTGCAAATCTTCGTGTACAGTGTCCGTCATTTTTGCCCGATTTCAACCGTAATTGTAGCATGAACGCCAAACATGAAAGTTCACCCAAATCCATCTGGTGGGGGGTTGCGTTGTTCTACGAGAACAGACAAATTGGCGGACAGACAAGACGAAGCTGGCAGTGGCATAATGTGCCTAAAATGGTGAATATGGTGACAAGACAATCCAACCCATTCCTTTGCAGTACAGTACTAACTGAAACTGTGCGATACACATATGGATAAAATAGGAGGATGTAAATTGGCAAGAAGGAAATCAGTCAGCTATGCAGTTACACGTTATGTCTCCATTCCTCCATAAGCTATCACAATATGCATAGGGACAGTTTACCTCATTATGTAATTTTCTCCAAACCCCTCTTCCTTCTCCTTTACGAGCCAAATATTCACCTCAGTAATATGCAAACATCGCCATACGTAATTTACAGATTTACAGATCTGCATTACCTCCAGTAAGTTGATCAGAAGTGCCAACACCCCTGTGTCCCTCTGACATATACACTCCAAGGTCTTCTCCTTCATCAGTTTGTCTGAAAGGAATAGAGAATAATAATTAAATAATTAGTCAACACTGTTAAGTGGGCAGGACACTGACCCGCTCCTTTGCCACAGGAATCATCACATCTCCTATTCCAAAGCTCTGTTACCACTACAGGCACATTTGACAAATGCACCAACAATTGTGCATTCTATAAGGTGCCAAGTGAATGACAGTAATGCTGTTTCCATGACTCTCTGTTTGGCAAACATCCATACTCGAGTAAAACTAGTAAATGTTTGCCTGGCCATTGTGATCGCGGTCCCACAAGTCACGTGTTTGGTCATTTGACACACCGAATTATACTGAATGTCTACACAAGACTCATGTTACTGCTTGCCAAGTATAAACCAGTGGTGGGAATGCAATACATGTGGAACTGATACACTCTGACTTGTGTCACACTTACTGACAGTAGGTGGGAGATGGACCTGGGTCAGCATTTGAACAAGTGCACTACCCCCACAACACGGCAAGTATCCAAAAGTGACAGATCTTTGCCCACTAAAACAGTCGAAGTGGTACGAAAATTACTCGGTCCCTTACCAAGTGCACAACCGTTGGCACACTGGTCAAATACACCAGTCGTGGGAACATTGTTTTGTCGATGTAAGTTAGTGTGGGCTGCTGCAGGGACAAGAAACAAGACTTTTCAGCACGGCATTTCAGCATGGCGCTCCATCAAGACACTTCAGCATGACGGCCCATCACGGCACTTCAGCATCACGGTCCAATACGGCACTTCAGCACTACCATTCAGCTTTCCCGTCACGCTGACGCTAACATGTGCAGTTTCCTTATTTGTGGCTAAAACCTTGGAAACATCGAAGGCCAATGGACTGCTTTTACCAGAAATCCATCACAAACGGTTCAACGTATTTAGCGCACCGGCCAAGCACTCAGGAGGTCCGGGATTCGAGCACAACTGTAGCCACGTACTTACATGAAACGTTTAACGATGTGCGAGAAGCTGAGCGTGGCCTGTTCGCGGATACAAGGAATGGTGAACAAGTAATTCTCCCTAGACTGTGACCGCTGGATAGTCAAGCACTCTTTCTGCACTGGGGCCAACAGGCTACAGAAGCAACATCTAGGAGGTCGCCGATTCCACAAAAACAAGTAAGCAAAAACTGCACTTCGTAAATCATCGCGAATGCAACAGCCACATTTTTCAAGCGACAGAATTTTTAAACTCGTCCCAAGACAGGAGAAATGCAACATTGTGCTGGGGGAATTAGTTAAACAATAGCGATACTGGGGCGCAACACAACTCGTTAAATTTTGCGGACGTGGGGAACTTTACTTAAAGAATACGCCGTGTATTAACCCTTTAAACGCCGAGTTAAATCCCATCTGCCCTTTGCTAGCATTATTCGAAGCTCACCATATTCTCCACGTTAGCAGGATAAGGGTTAATCAAGCACACGCCTTGATGTTCGACGTTCAGGGTTGCTGCCATAGCGCTAGTTATTTCGTTCGTTCGTTGGTCAATCAAATTAGTTGGTTGGTTAGTTTTTCATTTAGTTGTGTTCTGTGTAGGCCGACGCCTTGTGCCACAACTCCAAGGTGTCAGTCCAACTGTCGAAGTTTCTGCAGCTTCATAAACATTTCCAAATCACAGCAGGCATGAGGCCATGAACCCATTAAAGAAACACAAGCAATTTTATTACAACAGGATGCAACTAACAGCCAATATAAGAAGTTATGTTAGAAACCCCGGGATCAGATGTCAGTTAATTCGCTGGAACGCTGCAGTCAGGGCAGCCGTGAGGGCCGTCCCAGTAACTGCCTTCGCCCTGAACATCCGTCCTGTGAACTGCTGTAAGCCAAATCCAAGCAAAAAACATTGGGCCGAGGATGCAGGTCCGGTGGGATGTGACGCCGTGTCAATGGGTGAAGGCTTCCCGACGTTTCGAAGGGCCGAGGGTCTAGATGGCAGTCCCACGATGACTTGAAACGCCTGGAATCACTAATCCTGCGTCACAGCGTCGCCCCAACAATTGCGCTGCGCAAGCATCACATCTCACAAGCACAGGCATATTATTTATGTATCTGACTAATGGGGAACGCTGCTGGTGGCTCAGTTGATTGAGGCACTGCGCTAAAAGTCGGAAGGTCGCGGGTTCGATAGCTGATGGTGTCACTGGAATATTTTACATAAACCTTCATGCCGCACTACGCTATGACCCTGAGGTTGACTCAGCCTCTAACAGAAATGAGTACCAGGAATATTTTCTGGTGGAGGGGGGGGGGTAAAGGCGGCCGGTGCATAGAGCTGAAATCTTACTACCTTCATGTGCCGATTGTCTTGAAATCTGGGAGCCTCAACCTCCTGGAACCCTCAGTGCCTGTCCAGGCATGTAATGGGAATGCGTTAATTGCTTCTACTGTTTGTCGCTTCCTGTCGACTCGCTTATGGTATTAACGCAAGCGCGATGGGAAGTGACAAACGACAGCTGTTAACATAACCAAGAAACGCCAGTTCCTGGCCGGCCTATCCCGAACCAGCCACATTACTGCACCCAACTATAAATCCAACAAACTTCAACACAATCCAACACTATATACGCACCTTGTGACGCAGCTCGGCTGTGTAGCCTAGCGGCAACAGATCGAAATGCTGTCACATTACCGTGGGGTGTAGCTGCGAACGACTTCAGCCGTTCGATAAGAACGTGAGTGACATTATCGTCAGCAGCCATTCTGATTGCTGGCTGGGGGCTCTCTTCGGAGTTCTGAAAATTAAACAGAAGCTTCCATATTTCTTCGCCTTCACTAGAAGATGGCAGATACACTTACTTACTTACTCCATGGTGCAGAGTAACTCTTGAGCAGCTAACTGGTTTGCAGCTAGTCAAGAAATTCCCCGCATTTCACGGAACCCGAAGGTTCATTACCGCACTCACAAGCGTCCGCCACCTGTCCCTATCCTAGGCCAGCCCAATCCAGTCCACAT
>Ga0136643_10011838_pt1 | contig 12963 bp, 8 predicted proteins | sample TergutLab28metaG_FD_96883 | JGI IMG/M metagenome (GOLD analysis project Ga0136643, IMG submission 96883) | Labiotermes labralis P1 segment gut microbial communities from Petit-Saut dam, French Guiana - Lab288 P1 (version 3) (version 3) | ecosystem: Host-associated > Arthropoda: Insects >...
AACATAGTTTCAATCATGACCACATCATCAGATTACAGGATACTAAACTCCTCTCCTCTAAAACTGGCTACATGGATCGTCTCATCAGAGAAGCCATCAAAATAGAGATGCATCCTAATAACATCAACAGAGACATAAGCATAAGGCAAAGACATGACCTACACATCCCATGACCTAAACATTTTAAATTATAAAAAAAAAACTTTATGGTATACAATCAAGCTATATGAGAACCTTTCATCGACCATTCATAGCCTAAACCATGATACAAAACTACCTAAGTCAGAAAATTAAGCAGATCTAATACAACGTAGACTTAATACAAAAATTTTCATCAAATGCAAATTTAAAATTGTCTTAAAACATGAAAGAGAAATTGTAGTGGTTTCACAAACAGTTGTCCTTCTACTTGTTGTAGATAAGAACTGAAACACAGTAAACAGACAAATTTATTATGCACCTATCTTTCTATTTGAAGCAACAATATTACTTGTAAAATGGCATGTTTCACATCCTTGGCTAAGCCCTGAGAAAGATGTATGGAATGAAATGAAATATATCAGATTGTATTCTTTCTTTTGGCTGGTTCCTCGGCGTCTGAATTTTATGTGGCGACGTTTCGGAAACTCTGTTCCACCTTCACATGGCCTATGAAGATGGAACAGTGTTCTGATACGTCAGCACATAAAATTCAAACACCGGAGAATCACTCAAAAGAAATAATACTACATTCACAACAAGGCAAAAGTTTGAAATCAAGAAAAATTCTGTTATATTCTAACCGTTATTCCGACAGCTAATTTGGTGGCTGCATACAGTATTTGCAGGTGTCATAGCAAGTCATTAAATTACACTTTAGAAAACGTACGTTCAGTAGCACAGCAAGTCTACTTTTAATAATGTAATGATTTTTCTTTAGGATATAAATTGTACATTAATTAAAAATGAACAGTAAGCATTCCGAAACAATAAGTCATCACAGTTCTCTACATTGCAGTTCGTGACCTTCTTTCTTCAGATTGACGAATTATATCCTGTAAAATATCACTAATATGTACCAGGACTTTCTCCCTTGCCACTGAAAACATAAGTCACAACGTTTCGAAAACAGTCGGCTTAGTCTTCAGGAGAAAACTCTAATCCAAACAACAATTAACTAAACTAAAACCAACATTATGCATCACATGTGAGAAAAGGAAACATGTACCTGCATATGTTTGCACTTGTAACCACGAATAATCACCCAAGACTTCTGGAAGTCGTTGGGAACAAATACCTTTAACAAGCCATACACTTAATGGAAGGACAGAATAGAACAAAATAAAGCAAAATGATCCGTTATTGCTTTATGTAACTTACATTGGTTTCATAGTCAATCGCAAGTGTTTTCAGCTACTGCGAGCTTACGCAGCTTCAGCTAAAAGAATTGCAGGACTTATTCACAACGTTTCCAACGTGGATATCACCAGACTTTACCGTTGACAGTGCATTCAAATTTAGTTGTACGAAAGACAAACAGAAGCAGATACTGCCACATTATGAAGCTGAAGTTACCAAAATTTCCCGCCCCCACTCAGTTTTCTCTGTGGCGCTGTATCTTCATAGTTTCCTCCGCTGTCCGTAACTGGACGTGGGTCCGGCGCCCCTGGTTGTGATTTATTAAATGCCTGTTGAATTCTATGCAGCTTCATGTCGTCATACAGTGATGCTCAGACGCAAGCGTGACAAAATTAATTTTAACAAATTCTAGCTAGAACGACTGTGAAGTTTTCACGGCTTCAGGTGTATTCCTTTGATATCAGACGAATGCACTTGCCGCATCCCGAAGACGGAGTTGAAATATTAAATACGGGAAGGTTGGGATACCGTCAATACGCGGTGGAGCGTATCACCGATTACTGGTATATGTTAATTGCGATTGGGTTGTCACCCAGTGGCAGTATCGCAGTACACATTTACACACAATACACAGAAAACAATGAAACAGAATAAACAGTACATAACAATAAAAATACGCAATTTACAAAATTAAACACAAGCGTACAAAACGTACAACCGTATGTATAATAATAAAGAAAGCAACAAAAAGAATATGAAAGAATGTAAAAACCGCGAACCGCATATAACCATTCAGAGGTATGTCATAAATGTGTAATACTTGATTACAATAATTCATGAAACGGGGAGTTAATTGATACTCTTTTACTATCTGTACTCAGGCAATCTGTTACTAAAGCTGAGCTAGAAACTCATCTTCAAAACCATACATTAGACTAATTTAAGATTTTTCACACACCATGAAAACCTCTTGTTGAAGTTACACCGCATTACCAGCAAGGTGAACAAGATTGTTATTTTAGTTATGACTCGGAGACGAATTCTTAATGGTTAGTTATACTTAACAGATCAAGGGAAACGTTACATATGGACCGAAGACAAAAATCTAGCGTTCCAGTTGTCGCGAACATAGGCGAATCCAGGAATTTTGTTCTGGGGGGGGGGGGAGGAGTTTCACCAATTTCAGTTGAGGATAGAAAGAAGGGGGATCGGGGGGCGGTAACCCCTAGTCAGAGGTTTTGGGGGAAGCTGTAATTTGGTACAAACATTTCATTTCATACAGTAACATTTCCTTAATTTTTGGTACTTTAAGACTAATTATGACAACGAATATATTTGTCATTGCTTATGTAAAACAATTGCGAACCTAGCTAGTTTTAGAATTTTATTGCATTTTTTCCCAAAGATCTTGGGATATTGGCGTCCAAAATTCAGCAATTTTAACAATCGTAGTGAGTTTGGCATGGTAGGGCCTTCGGAATTTCGGGGGAGGGGGGGGTTGAACCCCCCCCCCCCCCTCAGTACGCACCATTCCGTGGTAATGACGTAACACAAACAATACATGCCCCACGCCACCTGCATGGATCAGAGCCTGTGGATCGGAAGTATGTCATGAGTCAGAGGAAATGTATTCCGTTAGAGACGCTCTAACCCCATTAACGTTTTAAATTTGCAGGTTAGGTAATGTGGCTGTTGACTGTACGATCGACTGATCTCTCTTCCCTAATAGATTGACGTGCGTGCGCGTCAAGGATTTTGGGTACGGTAAATACTTATACTTTCGCAACACATACATTTGCAAGCAACAACCTACAGAAATGAAATTGTTTATTCCCAGATAATGCTGCTTGCAAAGCTGAGAATGAGAAGTTGAACTTAGTTTCCCTTGCAACATGCTGGCAAAATAATTTACAGTTACACCTGGACTTCTGAAAACACAAGAGGGGCTCTTGATTCTAAGGGCATGGCCAGCCCAATGGTGCTGTAATACCTACAGTGCAGGTCAGAACATGCCCTACAATCTCACAACCTTAATGCTTCTTCTCAATATGAGATTAACAATAATATAATGACTGCTTCCAGTGAATGTGGGGTGTGCTTCTTGTAAAAATGCTTATGTTGATTCATTTTGAATTCCTTATACTACTTAACCCGGATATTTTATACTTTGAAAATAGGGCAACCCAAAAGTCGTCTTACTGAGAATATACTTGCGCTTTTGGGGAATTCAACAGCGTTTACAACCAGTCACTCATAGAAAATGATAATGGGAAGCTGCAGAAATTGTTCACATTTTTGCCCACCATAATCTGTGCACATTTACCATCTCCTATGCACTGACGAGTAAATAAAGTACTTTCCCCTGGAATGTACATTGCAATCTTATTAAAGTGAGTACTGACGAGTAAATAAAGTACTTTCCCCTGGAATGTACATTGCAATCTTATTAAAGTGAGTTTTAGATCATCTGGAATTAGATCAGAACATGTGTGGGTTTCATTTCTGTGGTGCAGTACATATGATACCCATCACACAATGGAGTGTTTTTGGGCAGTCAGCCGTATCATTGTGGAGTGGATACCTGTTTCAGAAATTGTCATAAAATTCCATAATGATGGAGTCAGAGATGGTTTCTGAAACACTGCAAACATGTCCCATCTTCACATGATTGACCATCCAAGAACACTGCAGTACATTTACACAGCATGAAAGCTTGAATTGGCAGACCAACTGTCTAGCATTAGCAGTTACATTTTCAAAGTAGGAAGGGACAGAACAATATAGAAATGGCCCATGATGTGAATCTGGAGTTCCATAACACTGGCATCTGTTTAATAATTTGCCTACAATTGAGTATTTATGTTGTGCCTTAAGTGTCTATTCCTGAATACACAGCTGATGACATTGGCAAGGATTCAAAATTATAAACACAACTGCAAAACGTTGGTACAAGATATACAGTGTTCTCACACTGGTGCTTTGCCATTACACAAATCAACATGCTGCAGAACTGAGCCTATACATACCATGCAGGCATGTGCAGGGCATGGAGTTAAGAGTTCTATACATTCTTAACCTCATCATTACATGGAGATGAATGGGCAACTTCATGCCCTGGGTGCATAACCCCAGGGAAAGAGCCCAACAGTCCCCCTGCATATGAGGCTGAGTGGGCCCTGGAGGTGGTCTGGATGCAATGAAGAAGAGAAATACCACTTACCACTGCCAGGACTTGAACCATGACCCCTCGGTCCTACAGCCCATGGCCTAGTCTAGATACTGAGTTATCCTGAAAGGTATAAATAGCACTGAAGACAAGCATGGTCCAGCTTTCATATCTGTAAAGTAAACCTTACCAAAATTGAGGATGTTCCATAAAACACTATACAGTGGATGTACTTCTTACAGCTTTATTTATCCTTTTTCAAGGAAAAGTGGAAATAAGAATCCCAACAGTTTAACCACAACAACATAATAAATCCTAGATTCTGGTTTGTAAGTCCAAAGGAACAAATTATACACAATATACTTTAATGAAACAGAACAAAAATATGATTTGTGTATCTAATAGTATCAGCATTTGGCCAATCAATAAAGTTCTCTATGGGTTAAAAGTACTTTCTCTGTTGGGGTTGCCATTTTGTTTCAGCTGTGTCATTCTGCCATTTCAGGTCCACACAAGTTACCCACACAACCACTTTTATGTCGATTACAAATACAAGTGGCCTACAGCAAATTTTTCTCAAAATGTGGTCCATAGACCCCCTACAGTTCTGCAAGGTCTGGCTTGGGAGTCCATAAGATTATCCTTGTTTTTATATTGTAATATAGAGCGGAAAAAATTTTGTATTGAATAATTACAGTATTTCGCCAAACCTGTGTGTAAGGACTAAAGGTATACATTAGTATCAACTCTGCTCAGTAGAACATAACAGTTTTCACATTCAGGTTTTTCCTAGTCTTAGGTCTATAGTCATTAGTGCACAGGATGTTATATTTTTTTAAATAAATTTTTTATAATGATGAAGTTAAAAAAAGTTTGTGTTCCTTATATGTTAATACTTAAACTGTAAATGGTGCTCCAAAATGTACCACAGGGAAGTGCAAGTTGAAATAATTTTTGAATGGGTTACTGCCAAATTACTGAGGTTTTCTCAAGGGTCTGTGGTACCAGAAAGGCTGACAAACACTGGCTCATGGCTCTGAACTGTCAAATCCAGAAGGGACAATGTGTATTTACAGATATTATGTCAGAAGATCATTCCTACATTTAGGATAGACTGGATGCAAATATCACATTACTTATTGCACAGACTGCAGGATTAACCTTTGGTTCATGATTAGCTAACTTATTGAAAACATGCCAAATAAAGCATAATGTGTGCAAATACAATGCAAACTGCTATGCCACTGCACCAAACTGTTGATACTGGACACTGTTTGTTCCTACTGTGTAAAATAAAGTACGATGTCCCAGTCCACACCATGAACACATATAGGGGGAGTGGTGGTATATCTCCACTCATTCTTAACTCTGCCAGTAGATGGAGGTGATAGGTGATCAGTCTCATGCACCAGCCATCTTACTGCAGGGAAAGAGCCATTGGTACCTACTGATAGGAGGCTGTGGGGGCCCAAAGACAGTAAACTCTAGCCCCTACCAGGATTCAGACCCCTGACTGTCCGGCCTGCAGCCTGGTCACACCATCCCAGCTCTCATAACTACCATATACTAACTTACTGGAATTATGCACACAGCTCTGGCAACGTGTCATCAAAACTGTAACAGTCAAATCATTCACTCTTCCATGCACCAAAAAATCACAATTTCTGACCCCCAAAAAGGAGACTCACACTAGGATATATATACATATATATATATATATATCATTACTGTATAACAGATGTAGGTAAGTTCCTAGCAAAAGAACCATTCTCTGCACAAAGAACATGTTTAACATGCATGTATTAGCTACAACTAAAGTGCTGGCAAGTGATTCACCACACTTGAACTGTCTGTATACAGTACAGCTAATGCTGTCATCTAAAATCAGTAAAGAACAGACAAGAAAATGATTTGAAGATTCATGTCTTCTGGGATGTGACACTGTATCACCAAGTGTGTACAGTACAGTTCAAAGGACTACAGTGCCTTCATTCAGGGTCCAACAGTCCAAGAACATCAGCCAGGATTGACAAGTGGGTGTTACATGTGTATAGCTGTTATGGGTAGCAGACAGCTGGAATAAGGGGGGGTAGTGGGCTAGACTTGGCATGGAAGTGTGGGCATTATGAGGGGCTTGGTTGGATGTTGTTATGATGAAGGAGCTGGTTGCTGTCTGGTACGCAACACTGTTATGTAACACTCACTTTTGTCCCATGTTGACTCTTCTTCTTCCACTGCTGGATCCTTAAGATGAAAGCACCATGATTCTTTAAAATATGGGCATCACTCACCCAGTGACATGATGTGACATTCCAGAAGGCTTGAATCTTCAGTAAGACCGACAAGAACTTCCAATCTTGTACAAAAATAATTTATATGAGCAATGAAAGACAGACTATAAAAAAAAAGCATGACTCACACTTAATGGAAAACTGGACTTATACAGAGTTCAGTGCAAGTGACAGCATAGCACACATACAAAACAAGTACAGTTTACAGTTCTCAATATAAGCACGTTATGAATGTGCACAATAATGCCCTGAACTGAAACACTACAACTGGCATGAACTTGAGTAAACTTTGCCAACAATACAAAAAAAAACAACAAGTCAAATAAAGTCATAAATCTCAACAAATATGACGAAGAAAAAACTGTCAAGTTAAACTGAAGAACCTCGGCAACAGGTCTTGGGTCTGGTGATATATGTCCCTTATTTAGAGGGTTAATGTGGCACTCGCAAAATATGTGCCACATACAAATGCATTTTTAAACAAATGCACGTAACATAATGCACACTATCCTGCAAGGCGAGCAAAATATATTCAACCACCCACCAAGATATAAAATAAACTACCCAAAATAAGTTGTGCTATAAACAGAAGCCATATACATATATACGATTCTTCGCTATTCTGAAGCCACCATTAATTTAAAGATGTATTACTTGTGTGTGTGTGTGTGTGTGTGTGTATACACACACACACACAAACAATATTTACCTGTGTATAAGACAATTTTTTCTTAGGAATTCAAATCTTCTGGGATGTGATAGTGTGTTACTGGGTGTGTGATTCCTGACATTTTGAATGATCACAGTGCCTCCATCTTCAGCAGCAAGCAGCAAAAGAAGTCTTTTTCTTTTCTGACTGCCTCATCGCTGAAGATGAAGGAGCTACATTCCTTCAAAAGGCTGGGAGCCATTCATCCAATAACAAAACATCACATCACATCAAATTCCAGAAGACCCAAATCCTCAACAACCATGTTGTCTCAACCTCACATCCCACTACATTTTACCAATTCACCACCTGAAAAATAGGTGGTTTGGCTTCTACTGACATACGAATTAAACACATTGTGTAAAGCTATCATCCTGAAAACTAAAGACTGTGAAGGGTGTTGGGGTTGTCTTATATTCAGATAAATATAGTACATACTGCAGAATGTGTACAAGTGTCCAATCCTTAATACTGAACCTGTGAATCTAATGCAGCCCCACATAAATATCCTCCCACTAAAACTGGAAGATCATACTACACATAGGATCTTGACCTAAGATTGCTTGGTACATGTCTTTTGTTATTAACAAAATTAACCATCACAAGCCACAAGACTACAGTACAGTGAAACATTCTGTCTAAACTACTGTGATGCCAACAGATGTCTCTGCAATATGGACAAATACCCTTCAGAAACATACAATAATGTGCACCAAATCCAGTGTCTGCAGGAACAGAAAAATTAATGTTTCACAGTTTTAATGTAGAAATAGTAATGAACATTTCCAATTGTTAAATTGTTTTGGGTATTCATTCCATGACATAATCACCCTGTATAACTAAACATGGGAAAATGTAACAGCTACTTCACTTCTGGCAGTACATGCTGCAAACTGGCAGTTTGGAACTTGATATAACCACACCAACATTGAATGAGCTCACATTCAAAGACCCTATGGAAAGAAATAAACAAACAAAGATACACACAAAACAGAATATTTTGGAAATTAACAGCTTATCTGTGAGGAATGCAAATTCCTGGGGAAAAAAAAATGCTTTCTTTTAAAAACTCCAAACAATATATAATGTTAGGTACGACAGCAATATATAATGTTAGGTACGACAGCAATATAATAAAAAAGTTTCATATTTTTTCAGTCACACGTAGATTTAAATTTGAAGAGAAACAATGTCTAGTGAACCTCAGGAAACCACACATTACAGATATTTAATGGAGTTGGACATGAAAACAAAACGTGAAAATTATTCCAATGATACATTTCCCAGGTTTGGACACTGTGTAGGATACCAGTGTTATAAGAATGTACTGCCCCAATACCATTTACATCAAAACCGATCCGATTCCTCCACCTCAGTCACTTCACTGTCGACCTTAACCTAATTCTGTCACTCTGGGAATGAAGGCAGCATGTTTGTCCACAATATGTGCATCAACATATGATCCTAGTGTCCAGAGAAGAACGTTACCACTTAAGCGACACCTGCCATAATGGCCTTGAAACCTATAACAACAACAACACTAATATGTTTGAATGAAACCTGCTGTATCAGTGCTCCAATGTGATCGATCATGTTGGTCTTGTACAGTTCTATTGTTTAATGGGACAAAAGAATAGGAAGTGTTTCCAAAGTATATCAACTGTCATTCACACAGAACACCATCTTCTGGCATCACAGGCAGTTACCAGTAACAGTTTCACTGTCTTACTAATTTTAAATTGCTTGCTGCTAACATACATACATACATACATACATACATACATATATATGTTTTATATATATATATATATGTATCTTTTTTCCCCTAGTTCTGATTTGCAGTCATGAATAATAATCATATAAAATGTTTTACAAATGAAGATGATTATTTAGAAAACTAATTTCTTCTGTTATTTTAAAAATAATGTTCTGTGATTTAACTATGCCATCGAAAGATTATCTAGAAAAAATATAATTTTAAACTCATTAAATTGCCACTGTTTAAATGTAACTCAGATCACAAACACATGTTGTGATAACGTGCTACAATCCAATACTGTCACAAAATGTAAAACGTATTTTATTGACATTCCAATTGAAGTACTCTAACCTGTACTTAACGTCTCACTTGTAAGAGAACTACTACTGAACAATACCTATTTGCTTCAATTTGAATGAACCAAATACTGTGATAACGAGCAATATGCATATATACATATGGAACTAGACAATAATTTCCCCATCCAGTTTTCTCTCAGGATACCCTGGTTATAATATTCTGAACCCATTGGGTTGATAATAAACCGTGTCTCATCAGACAGAGTATGTATGCATCTCATCATACAGAGTGTGTACGCTAAACCTATTTCTTGCCCGATTCTTCTTCGCTTGACCACCTCTTCTCCTGCTCCTCCAGCTCATATTCTAATCGCATTTCCAATTCACGCATATCATTAGCAATTCCTGCCTCATACGTATCTTCCTGCAAGAAAGCATGACAGGTCTAATTTTAAATTTAATTGGGTTATGATGATGATGATGATGATGATGGTATATTACACTTACAGGTACTCAGTATCTGAACTGTTTCTGTCACCTAGTGTACCAAAAGCAACACTATGTTCAACGAATTTGGGACAGGTGCAGGAATACACTTGGGTACCTGATGGTTAAGATCAGAAAATACTAGTTGCAAGCCTAATGATGTGCATGGACAAAATACATGTATATTGCAATTTATATTGTTTTTGGAATTATTAAGTACTTTGAAAACAACATAAATGGGAAATATGTACAAACACGAATACGGTTCACGGTACACAACAGGTGCAGTGTCAGTAAAGTACCGGTATGGCACCCAGCCTGCAAAGTTAGACATGTACATCACTCAGCACTGAAATACGTGACAAAATTTCAACCAGAACAATTGCCCAGACCGGTTTCAAAGGATGTCATAGCAGCTGGCTGTCAACAGCACCTTCAGTAAAACACTACACACAGTAACTGTCCTGAAAATGCTGAACAACTGCATAAGTTTCTGTTGGCAGGTAAAAACATGGTGCACAAAAGGCTCAGATACATCCATCAGATAAATGCCCTCAGTGCTCCAAACCCTTCCACCTGAGGACAGAAACAGATCCAATTTATAAAACATTGGGCTGATTTTGAAATATCAGACAATGGACAAAGTTCAGAAACTGCGTAGTCTTAAGATTTCATTTTACTTTACTAACAATGGAATATCCAAGCTATCACATCATATCACACTGTAAAACATCTATCAGTTGAATAAAACTGCAGAGAAGGCTGCATCTGCTAACACCACCAGGGTTTTGTAGTATACAGTCTCACCCTTTTCCACTCTTACAAATGGTATTAATCACTAACCAATCACAAAATTTACCAACCAGATTTACCAATTTTAGAACATCCCTTCAAGTCTTGTAGTCCAAGTATCTTCATCATCACATTTGAATGTATTCTGCAGCTTCCTTATCATACTCTATAGACTTTCAATCACTGCCACAGATTATTCCTAAACAGCATTTGAAATGGACAAAACATTTAAAGTGATCACTGTTGTGTATAATAGCACAATGTTATAATTCTCTATCAGTAATAATTCTCAAATAATGCAGTCAATTGCTGATGAGAATTGGAGGAACAGAAATTACAAGACCAGGGTCACCCCCCAAGTAATGTCAGTTTGTAAGTTAATTAACAATCCTGTCAAATGTTGTGATTATATCATGTTGGAGATACATAAATGAGTACAGTGCACTGGTGCAACAATAAAAATGGGGAAACTGAGGCACTTGGAGACACATTTTTCTGAGTGCCACTTGTCCACTACAAATCCCACAATGACTGGCCTGCAAATGAACTCAGGCCTAGAGTAATAGGCTGCCAAATGACTGATGCATGGCACGGCCATCAGTTTGTAACCCGATCTCTTGGTCTGACAAAAAAGTTGTGAACATGGTACTGGGGGACTGACAGAATTGTGTGCCAGAGGAAATCCACGGTTAAATCCGGACGGACGAGACAGCTGAGATGTGCAACATGTATAAAGAAAATCACAAATGTATCAACATACAACACCTTGAAGAGAATATCTCAAGATCACCTGAAAGGCACAGGCAAACAAACTTGGGCGGATAATATTAAAATGGAGCTTCATCACATAGGTTCCTAAAATGCAGAAAGTATCTGCCTGTGACGAACAATATGTACTTCTTAAAATGCAAAATGTATCTGTTATGATGAATGACATGCACCTGTCCACACCTTACAGAAACTGTGTGACAGCAGTACTTACATCATCACTCCTGTATTCTCCATTTGATTTCAGACTCCAATTCACTGTGCCATCTTTATTCCAGCCAACAGCAGTGATCCCTGTTGATGTCATCAGATGATTCTGAAAATGATGTTGAAGCTGTGTATAAGAAAGGAACGGGGCACAAAACACTGCCAGTGTCTATGCGATTTCCATGATGTCAAACATAACAAGTTTGCTTGAACAAACATTTCCTTATGCTCCATCAATTCAATCACATTACACACAGCAACATTCTTTGGTTTTGGTGACAGTAAAAGTAAAATTATTCCTATACACATCATGAAGGCGTATGGAGGAGTGGAGGTGTAGCTCCACTTGTTCTCAACCTTGGTACCAGATTGAGGTCAGGCATTAGCAACAGACATCAGCCACTTTACTGCCACGGAACCAGACCACAATATTCATTAACCTTTTGACACCTAACGTCAACTATAGTTGACGTACCGCACCGCTAACCTCCAAAGTTGCATTTTATATATTTATTCAACAAATAGAGGTACTGAATATTTTAAACATGGTATATAGTCTCTGTTTTTTTTCTCTTCAAAATGGAGTTTGTTTCATAATTCTAACGTATTTGGTTCCTGTATTATTCACATTTTATATACAGGATGTGCTAAAATTAAAAAAAAATAATTCCGGCGCCAAAAGGTTAAAGAAGAAGCTGGGTGAAACTAAGAGCTGGTCTGGATGTTTAGGACAGAGACATCTATTGTCCCTGCCAGAAACCAGACCATGATTCCTTGGCTGTCTAGCCTGCAGCCTAGTTACTACACCGGCTACACTATACCGGCTCGTTTGGTAGATGTACTTCTTAAAATTTCTGCTAGAATGAGCGCATTTCTCACACTTCTGTGTTCACATGAACACACAGCTGGTAACACAGCTCAGCATGCAATTTCTGTTCTTCACAGACCACATGAGCACTACAGCAACAACAAAAAATGTTCAAAATATTTTTGTTTTTTCTCCATAGAAGCATGGTGAGGCCACAATATACAGGGTGTCCCAGGAGGAATGTGCCAGACTTCGGGAGAGTGTTCCTTATGTTAAAGTATACCGATATAACCCAAAACACCTATATCCAAAGTTGAACAGTTACAGAGATAATGGCCAG
>Ga0136643_10011839_pt1 | contig 12963 bp, 7 predicted proteins | sample TergutLab28metaG_FD_96883 | JGI IMG/M metagenome (GOLD analysis project Ga0136643, IMG submission 96883) | Labiotermes labralis P1 segment gut microbial communities from Petit-Saut dam, French Guiana - Lab288 P1 (version 3) (version 3) | ecosystem: Host-associated > Arthropoda: Insects >...
AAATCAACTCCACCAATTGTGAAATACAAGCAAGAATTATCAGCGGAAATAGATGTTACTATTCATGTGGAGTGCTAATGAAATCAAGAGCATTAAATAGAAGCTTAAAACTAAAAATGTATAAAACCTTAATAAGACCTGTAGTAACATACGGGAGTGAGGCCTGGACGTTAACAAGTCGATATGAACAACAACTAAGAATATTTGAGCGCAAAATACTAAGGAAAATCTTTGGCCCAGTACAAGATGAAAATGGATTCTGGAGAATCAGAAAGAACCATGAACTGAACAAACTCATAGGAAATGCAGACATAGTAAGATTCATAAAAAGCAGAAGAATAGCCTGGCTAGGACATGTGACATGGATGGATGGAATGAGAATGCCTAGAAGAATACTAGAATGGAAACCAATAGGTAGGAGAATCAGAGGAAGACCAAGGAAGAGATGGATTGAAGACGTTGAGGAAGACATCCAGACGATGGGAATAAGAGGGTGGAGAAAACTGAGCAAAGAAAGAATGGAATGGAAGAAAATCACTGAGAAGGCTAAAACCCATAGTGGGTTGTAACGCCAACAAAAGAAGAAGAAGAATATCCACATGCTGCAAACATCTAAGAACAGGACTGACGTCAACATCCACCAAGCAAATGCTTTAAATGAGAGGCGGTCTAACTCTTCAACACTGACTTACGTGCACCATACGGTTTCCAATTCATCACATGCTGCTGGCCACTATACAATGTCCTGGGTGAGTAAATATGGGGAGAATTTAAATTTAAAACTTCTCCATCCTGGTCACTAGTTGGAATATAAAACTCAAGGGGCATTTCAGGGTTAAGTTAAATGTGAGTTGTTCCCACATATTATCTAATGGATATACTTAGAGCTGTCACTACCAGAGACAGACAGTAACACGTGGCCCAACCTATACAACGTGGTAAAGTGAGAACAAGTACATATAAAAATGTTGTGTATCATGCCTCACATAATGAAAACACACATACAACATGCATTAAAATACATTATAAGAAAATTCGCTGATAAACCTAGGAACAGGAACATAAGCAAAGACAACATAAGGCAGATATGTAGTGGGAAACTGAGAAAGAAATGGGTGATTAGTAATCTTATTTCAATGTGAGGTACATATATAACATGAAAACTAATTACAGAAATATTCTTTTATCTGTGGACAGATATGCCAAAAGAGCATTATCAAAGACCGCAAAGATGGGAAAATGAGGCATGGAGAGTGGACTAACAGCCCATAATGGACGCGAGAAGAATAAAAAGGAGATGGAAATGTTTAGGACACTAATGCTGCAGATAAACTACTCAAAGTTCTGGCACTTATGTAAGCTTTATTTTACCTGGTAACACATTCATCTTCTTCAGCCAATAAAAACACTGGCCACAATCTCAAGTGTAGCTACAGTCATTCAAGACAAGTATATTGTTACTGATAATTGTAATAATGATGATAAAGTCCATTCAAAAATGAAGCACAGTCCATCATAAATACATTTCAATAGCTAAGAAAAATCTTTTTCAAAAATAACAATACTTTTGTTTTCATTTCCTCCACTTTCAATAAGCTATTTCATTAGCTAAATGTTGATTATGATTAAGTATATTATGCCACAAGTTTTCTTGTACAACTAAGATACATTCTACATAATACCTGGAAGAAAATAATAACAGATATTAAGTAGCCTGACATGTTCTAACAATATTCAAACAGTTCCTGAATAAATCCAACACTTATTTGTAAAGAGTTAGTACAATTCTCATACAAGTATGGAGTAAAATATTGTTATCACATTTCCTAAGAAAAAATAATGATAAATTTAAATGAGTTATTAGGTAAGCACAAAATACCTTTTGAAAGTTACGTTTATGCTTTTGTGCTGCTAAGCCAAACTCTAGAGGAACATGGCCACTGCATGCTGACATATACCCTTCCTCTATTTCGAGAAATGTGGGCAATATAGAACGGTTGCAGAAAATTTCAGTCGGCAAATATTTGCATACTAAAGCCCCATCTAGCTTGAAGCAGTTGTCAAAATTCATAGCAATGATTATACACTACACATTCAAACATTATAGAGTATGAAAAGCAATTTGGCAGGTGTCACAATAACTTCATTAAAAAATTAATGGGTGATGACTATAAAGACACTACAATGGACAAGATTATAATACTCACAACTTCAGTGGCCCCTCAAGGGATAAGCACAGAAAAAAAAACCACAGCAGTATTGGCCACAGAATCTTTCATGATTGCTTCTTCAATGAAAAAGAGCAAAGGGTTATAGAATGGTATTGTATTTTCATGACCACAAACATGTTTCAATGAGATATTCACTTGGCAGCAACAATACTGTGGAAAGGGTATTGAACATTTTCACTCCACTGTTGTATGTAAGTACCCGAAGCCTGTTTGCATATTTTCATTACATCATTCTCCACAATTCGCCTTATACATACATACATACATACATACAAGTATACATATATAATATATACATATATATTTTTAATTTCCTGTCAATTACATGTTATGAGTTGTTGAAGGTTATTACTAATTACCCTCAAATATATTTATTAAGTATAATTATACTGTGATTTTTATCTGACTAGAAGTGTCATCATCACACACCAAAAGTTCACAAACATGATGACAAATTTTTGCATCCCAACCTTAGGTTTAATTATTCGAGCTGAGTCTGTCATAAGCAACATGCTTATGATACTAGTGACAGGTTATTCACATAATGAACATCATTAAGATGATAACCACCAAATGGTGAAATTGTATTTATTAAGAACACATACTACAGTTCCATGGCTCACCTCTATTAAGATATGAAGCCGTAATACACAATACCCTCCAGATTTGAGAGATATGATATGATCCAACCCTTACAACTTGAAGAAATCCTACATGTGAACATTTCTTAAGCAGTAGTGTTATGCATGTTTAATAACATCAGGGAAGTCTCTTTGTATTATTATAGATGCAAATGTATTGTGTATTCATTGCAGTTAATATCACTATAGAATAATGTGTGGTTTTATATGTATGTTGTGTATCAGGTAAGGAAACTGTCTTCACTATTCCTTGCAATATTTGTGGGGTGACTATGTTTCAAGGAAATAAATGTGTTTATTAATAAGGTCATGAGAACTGCCCTGTAGTAACAGTCAACTTCAGTCGAGATGGCCATTTTCATGTCAGGGAATCTTCTTACTTATTCCAGTAAGTTTCTGATAAAAAAACACACCAAAACAGACACTAAAATGCAGTATACATTTTTTCCAGAAGAAGATGGATCCACTTTCTGGACTGTCTAATTATGAAGATGGTTTATAATAAACTGTTTTTACCTCTCTAGCCTACAACACTGCAATGGTGTGAGGTAAAGTCTTGCCTCAACAAAGTTAGTGCTACTGTCAATATCATATGATAAACATTCCCTACAATGGTAAATGCTTCTTTTACATTGGTGAAGAGTATACAGTCTCCGCAGCATATAAAATTCAAGTTATGTATGTGTGTTTCATGTCAGGATGACAGGTTGACAGTAATTCTCCACTGTCCTCTGGTCTCAAATTCTGAACTAAATTATCCACTATTTAAACCTGTATAAATAAAATTAAGGCATATATTTGAACTGAAATTAAAGTGTGGAGTCAAAATATACAGATGCAATGGTACACTGTGCTAATAACTCAATGTATATTTATAAGATATTAAAACCTATAACTTGACTAGGAGATCAGCAATTATAAATTACTGTTGACCAAAATGTTGCTACTTTGTGTTCAAATAAATGTCTGCATTAAGTAATACATACTGTCCAAGTGTTCACCTTCACAGCCATGTGTAATTATCAGAATCTGCAGAACAAACATCTCCTTGGGTAATTGATTTTAATCTCCATTAATACTATTTTACTATGTACCTCATACAAAAAAAGGCAGAGCCCCATGAATGTATGAATAGAAGGAAGCGAGGCAAGAGTTTGTTCAGTTATGTTGCAAATGCTGAATTTTATAAGTGCAACATTCCCAGAAGGCTGAAAACCATTTCCATTATGAACAATAACAACAACATACCCTAGCACATTGGATTGTGAATGGGATATAAGATTTTTTGGGCTCTACTGTATAAAGCTGGAAAGTTGGAGTCTAGTAATAATCACATATTACTTCATGCGCTAAAATTACACTGAAGGATAATACAAAATGTAATTAAATGAGCATGTTTCTTTGCTAAGCAGAATTCCACCATTCCACAGTAAACTTGAAATCTGTAGGCATAATTTTAAGATATTTAATTCATGTTCATACAGTGATGCACCATTCCACCCCTCATTACAGAGCAGGATTTACCTTGCATGTGTTGCAATAAACTGAAATTTGAACATATAAATTATGTTACATTTTTGGAAACATAAGAAATTTTCATTTGGTTGTGGAGGGAAGAGACAGAATTAACATAAAACCCAACCATAATTTACTTATTCAGGATCTTTACACTAGGCTCAATCACATTCAACAAAAAATGATGTGCACTACATACATACAATTCTAATTCCAGCAATGGTAATGGCACTGTTTCCTCCAAGAGAATACATTAATGTAAGTCATTTTGCGGAGTTGCTACACAATATTATCAGTACAAAATGAAAAGTATGTCCTATTTATTTATTATACAGATCACTGTGAGAATGGCTGCATAGCTGGAACTGCTCTGGTCATCTAGGTTTCCCCTTTACGGTTCATAGAGATTAAAGAGGGGAACCTGCATCATCTGTCATTTCTTTGTATAACATACATTTGTCTTCTACACACTGACATAGTGGCAGCATAATTTTTAGAACAAATAAAATATACTGAAAAGTATATTTACTGAATATGGTACTGAATTTTTTTGGAAACAGTACCCAATGCTAAGTACAGAATACAAAGAATTAGGTTTATGTACTCTACATAAACCTAACAATGAGGGACAGTACATGAGCAGCAATCCCACTTAGCTCACACTAGAATACTTTCGGCTTAAATAATACGAACAGGAACATAAAGCACAGTTTCTTAGTGTGTCCCACTTGCTCTGTCTAAGTAATCTTACATAATTTCTCAGACATCATTGTATACTGTTGAAAATCTTTCTTGCAGCTCACAAGTCAGGATACAAATCTGAGCCAGCATCAAATAAACCACATGGATGAACATAATTTCACATGTTTTGTCCACTACAATTGGAAGCTGCAATGATGTACAATATTATGAATTACTACTGTAGGATTCTTTTGCTTCATTTTGTGGTGTTCACCATGATAAACAATTCAGTGTATTAAATTTAAGTTTCTGAAGTTGGTACCATGTCCGGATGGGACTATCATAATGATAACATTTTACATATCAGTAATGCAGTCATTCACCACTAAGGAACTGAACCTTTAAACATGCATGCCAAATAGAGATTCTCAGAAATATTATGTGAAATTTGTACAAGAGGAGAAAAATAATTACAGATCCCTAAACTCACATGAACTATACCACCTGTATAGCAACAACATAGCATATAATTGTGACAGAACTCATTTAAATTCCTAGACACTGTTATCTTTTACACTACCTTATCTTCAACCTGTACCAAAGCAGTTCCAAATGTGAAAAGCATTGTAGTCGGGACTTATGCTAACAACACAGAATTGTAAATAATTTTGAAGGTGTGACAATTTATTCTGGCTTTCTTGATTTATCTGTATCTATGGACTTCTCAAGGTGCTCTTGCACATCACCAGGTTCCTTAGTTATTTTAGTAGCAGTAGTAGTGGTTGTGGTTGCAGTCACTGTTCCACCATCAACAACTCTGTAACATAAATTGAAACATGCTGACAGAGCAATAAGTGTCATTCAGTTGTGACATTTTAACCACAAACTAGAATCTGATTACAAGCACATGAACACAGTTTTCATTGTGTCTGTCTGCTTCCTTGGGTAAAGACTGGGATAGCAACTTTCAACAGGACACACTCTTCTCAATTATCTATTCATGATCACTGTCATTCAATAAATCAACTAAATCAGTGGCTTCATTAATTTTTATGACATTACATAAACTACAGTTCCTCTGTTAAACACCTAAAAGGTACCAAGTTCAAATCCCTACCAGGAAAAGACTTTCCACAGTTCCTTCAAATAGTTCTGTGACAATATTAAAATATTCTATGGCTTATTTCTTCCACATTAAAGTTAAAACTGTTGAGACAGCTTTTGTATTGTCAGAAACCTCAATTAGCATGGTATGTACTTTAGACTATACACCAGAGAGACAAAAGATGCAGGCTTTTATAGTGAATGGATCTCTAGCCATGGTCCTTGCTACATTTTATATCATCATATAAAAGAACAATTTGGAATACAATACATTAGAAATTTGGTTCTGTGCATAGTTAAAAAGAATTATGTCAAACATTAAAGAAGTGAAGCTCATCAATATAATACATACACATCACCAATGCAACTTTACAGGAAGAAAGTGTTTTTGAGATGCAATCTTATCAGGTGGTGGGAACATGGTAACTACAGACAGTCACAAGTATTATGACAAATATCAATACTGTAACTCCGTAAGTTGCAACATAATATTTTAGCCATAACACGTGTGTAGTTCAGTCACTTGGAGGTTAATTTTTACCATACATACAACATTACACACCAAACCAATAATACAACTATGTGATCCTGTGAATGTTTATATATAAAACATCAATTATTAAAATGTCAAATTCTGGCAAAAGACTTTACTTACATTTCAGAGTGTCACTAGCTTTTATTTCAAAATATATGCATCATATACATTTCCCTCACAATGGCATACATAATTTTAATGTATTTTGTTCTTCATACAACACTTTGAACCTCAACCAAAACAGCATGTTGATATGTTACTACTGAATACTGGACTAAGAACACATCTCAAGTACATTTATTTTAACAGAACCAATGACCGATTTCAAATTAGTACTAAATTTCAAAATTGCAGACTCAGCCCAAAAAACTGCAATGTTATTCTTGAAGGATGAACAGGGTCATTATATAATTCTTTAAAGACTGACAGAGGACCCACTTATTTCAATTGGTCCAAATTAAACTATTCATTTAGACAATTCAGCCTCAGACCAACAAAGAAATAAAATCTTATTTCAGGATTAACACAGGTCACATTATTTGGAAATATGACATAAATTAATCTAATTCCAATTTACTTTCTTTCAAGTTGAAGTCTTCTGAGACTTTCTTATGCTGGATTAGAACATGATTTCCTAAATGGCAGAGTGACTTTCACTGAAAGACTCCAAAGAATTTACTAGAGCATGGCAACTGATTGATAATAAATCAATTAAAATATACCCAGTTTGAGTCTGAGTTGTGTCATGAAGAGTCTGTGTTACCTCCCCAGCTGCTACTCCTGCACCCTCTTCTGCTGTGAATAAATCAGAAAAACAGTATTTAGTAACAAATGGCAGACAGAAGGAAGGACAAAGTGAATTAGTATGCCCCTCCTGCAGGTTGCTATCTAACTACAAAACAGAGAAATAATGTTTATTGGCTGGGTTCTTCCAGAATTCCAAGGTTTAAAAGCTAGTAAATGGGGAGACAGAAGGGGAGAAAATGTGTTGTCATTCTCATGCCATCTAAAGGAATTTAATACCCAAGTGATAACATAAAGAATTTTTGTGATGTGTTCACATGAGTGTATTCATCAAAAGAACTTATTTGGACAGACAATACTACAAACATGACAATGAACTGCACATTTTTATTTTGCACCAAACTTTTCATTCTAATTGCACTTTAAGGAAGCATTTCACAGGTATACTGGTCACTATTAAGTTCCTGCTGTTTGCAAAATAGAAACTGCAGTGCCTCTTGAACTTCATTCTTCAAACCCAGAACCCTTCAAAAGTAGAAATATCAAAGGCATTTTTGATTTAGGATTAAAATAAGGTTGGCAAATTAAACAAGAATTGAACCAAACACTCACCCCTACATGATGCTGACATGGAAAGGTACCTCCATGCTGCCATGCACTTCATTGCACAGTGCTTATGAATGTGGATAATTTTTAATGTTATTCAAGTCAGACTGTTTACTAGGAATTAACAGTATTTATGAATACTGAATATCAAGATTTAAGCATCAGTTGAATTAAATTGAAAGAAATAAAGTGAAGCAGTAAAAAAAAAAGAACATATGATTTTCACTTGAATGTAATATATTCCTAAAGCTCAGCCTTCCTCTTTATAGTCACACAGCAATGATGGGTGTATTTTCTCTGACTGTGTTACTGAAGCAAGCAGGACTGGACAACACCCAGTCCATTTCTGTGATGATATACAATCAAATACTTTGTATCATACATTATGCTTCCCTGAAAAAAATCATAATCTGGTTGTATTTACATACACTAATAAGGGACAGTGAAAGCAGCTGCACATACACCACACTCACACATTCATGGCCATCTTGGTTACATTTTACTGTGATAATAAAACATGGAAGTTCAACATCATTAAAACTAAGGGCTGCCACTGAAGTACCTTATTTAAATCAGAATTATTTCAAATTTGAAACATCATACATTTTCAAATGCATACAATGTTTGGTCTGAATATAAATGTGGAGATAAATGTTATAAATAATTCACATCTAGCTACAATTGACACAATTAGTTTGGGCAAGCAATCCACAATATGGGAACCATTACTTTCATTACTGCATTGAAATGGGTATGAGTGTACATGCAATCAACACACCAAAATGCTGCTGCTACACACACACACAAACACATGCACACACATGTATATATGTTATACTTGTAAAAGAAGCTTCATTGATGACTACAAATGTTAATATTATTGTAATATATGTACTGTGTTTTATGGAGTGAAATGTGCACTTTAAGCAAGGGGCAAGCACAGTTGTTAACATTGGCAGTGACTGTAACATATATGATGGTTGTAGTAAGTAAGGAACATGTCCAGGAAGCTTAGGCTGTGTCACTTCATCTTTCACTAATATCTTTGTTAGAAGTAAATATCTGTCAATAAAATGAAGCCTCAGGCCAATCCTTGTGCAATAAGTAGTTCTGCTTAAGTTCATGACATGTACATGTCAACAGAGATCCTTAACAACACATAAATTTTTTATCAAGGCAATTTTATTCGGTGCAGACAATACGAATAGTACCAAAAATAGGTGTTGAATAAAGACTGGCTACCCAGATTAAGGTGGTTTTAATTTTTCCTCAGTCCTTACATGTAACAACTGGAATATACCATGAGTGTTGCCTTCAAACCCTCCTAATACATCATTCATGACTCTTGTCATATGAAGCTGTGTGCTGTGTAGATAGCTACATACACTGTCAGCCCATGCATAGAAGAACAGGTACACTAATTAAAAATGTAGTTAAGTACTTGCAATTTTGAAAGTCACAAATTTTGAATGAAACTAACCTTTGTTTGTGGAAGAAAACTAACACAGAATAATCTTAAAAAAAAAAAAGACACCTCTTTGCATAATTACTTCCAGACATGTGACTTACATTAATAATAAACCATCATATTTTTCCTTTGAATAACTTGGGAATGGACTTGATATAAAATTACATTCATGTCTCCATTAGTACCACAAAGGACTGCCTGACCAGATAACTCAAACGTAAGTAATGGGACAAAATGCCAGTAATGTTCCTGGTAGTCCACTTCCCTGTTATACTTCTCTACACTAATATTGTGCAGTGGTGGGTGATGACATGGTGGCTGTGGCTGGACACTGTAAGTAGATACAATACAGGGAAGCCAAAAAAAGTCATACTTTGGGTTACGTTAGGTGGCAGCAAAGCAAGCAAGCAAGCAAGCAAATTTACAGCCTCACATGCATCTTACATATTATGCTTTCCTTATTCTCTTATATTTTGCACACAGGAAATTTAGAAATCTTTATCTCTTAAGGTATCTAACCAACTAGTAAAATTATACACTTGCAGATGTTCTTGGTGGGTTCAACACGGGTGGAAAGGTTTACACTTTGTACCCAAATGTACTGTATGTGAATTGTGCTGTTCACTGATCTTGATCTTCACATACAACTTTACTGCTGCCAAAGCTAATAAGCATACAAATATTAAACTGTACAGATACATAAATAATTTGTTCTTAAATTTAATTAAGATGTCACATAAAAAATGTTTAAAGTAAAAGTTAAAAATATCAATAAGATTCTATATTTAGTGTCATGTACACATGGCTTTGTATAACACACTTCTGAGAGATTTGGTAAGTTCCACTTGATTTTTATATAACCAGGACCACAGTTACATTACACTGACAGGAAAAAATAACTTCACCCAAAAACTTCTAGCATAGCCTCCCTTCCATCACAACAGTATGTATAATAAAATTTCGTGGAGATGAAACACACTTACCAATAGACAGACATAACCTATACATCATGTGTTCATCTTATGCACTTCACATAAGGTCTAACCTACTAATGTGTATAGCAATTAGGTGTAACCTGTAATGACATGCTATTTTACCATTAGGCAAACGAAAATACTAGTAAATAACAGCTGCTTTACTTTACAGCTTAAGATTCTACCTTGCTGATACAATGTGAGACACAAGTGTGCAGGTATAGTAAATAGGCTATGGGCTGGATGTTCTGGGTTTCATACCCCAGCAACAGAAAGAGATTTATCTCTTATCCAAAACGTCCAGACTGGCTTTGGGACCCATCCAGCCTCCTATTCTGTAGGTACCGTGCGCCCTTTGTCTGGGGGTACAGCTGAACTCCCACCTCCATCTATCGTAAGTAACTGGGTATACCTCCACTCCTCCTGTATGCCTTAATGGCGTGTATAGGGACTTCACTTTTTGCATGAGACAGGAGTGTAGGGAGAGTGACACATGCCCATAACAGTGCAATGCTCAACTCTTTTTTCAGTAAGATCAGAATGCCTGTACAATCGATGCAAACTAGCAGGTTCCTAATAAATGTCAAACTTTCTTATCTTCTATACATAAAGTGGGAAATAAAGGAGTTATGTGACATGTTACAAGGGAATATCCCAGTCTTCAATGAGGTGGTTATTAACAGCTACTAGTTAAGCAAGGTTTGTCAGTTTTAAACTTTTGACAGCTCAAATAGTAAGCAACTACACTAGCTCTAATTTGATTCCAAAATTAAGCATGGAATGCTCTTCCTTTCCACTGAAAAAGAGAGCAACAGTTACATTTAACAATTCATGGTCATGTATTTTAAATGCACACAATATGTCTATATGATTTTAACCCTAAAACTTGACACATGCATGACATCAACGACAGGTAGAAACAACTATGGACACTGCATAAAAAAGTGACATATCATCAACAGATGAACTACAAATGTGTAATACAGAATAACAGCGTTCTTTCTGACAAGAAATAAAAGTAAACAGATTATTATATTTTATGGCTCAAAATTAATAAGACCTATACAAATCTTATTTGCTTTTTCTTCAACAAAAATGTACAAAATTTGAAGGATTAATCCCAAAAAGTGTGGCTTCAAAAATTATATAAATACATTTCTCGATGTTACCATTGTACTTTGCTAAATACACGAGACTGCTTAGTACAAAAATAAAAAAGTAATTAAAACAGTTTTGCACGAATCATCAATCGTCAAGTTTTTGTCCATTTAAAAAATGGAGCTGAAATTTTTCCCTTAAAATACACACTCTGTAACTGTTATTCTCATTTTCCTTTAGCAGAAAAATCACATGAAAGTTACAACTTCATTATGAAAGTTTGGCTTGGTTCAATGGGGTTTTGAAATAAATTATTTTAATGTTGCTAAGTGAAGCACCTGCAAAAAGGAGAACAATAAATGACAATATGCGGTAGTTAATATAATAAATATTTACACAGAATAACATTATAAAACCAATGTAAAATTACAGGACACAACATGCCATTCATGCAATGTATGTTGGGAGCAATTAAGTGCTACAGTTATATTGATGAACTCCAGACTCAAAGATCACAACCAGCAACATGGTAATGAGGATTCATGCCTCCATCAAAACACAGTTCTACTGTATACTGATGCCAGTAGTTATGTTTTACATATTACCATACAGTCAAAAGCTCTCAGATACCAGTTCATATGACGTGGCTAAAATTTTATTTCCAGTTCTTGACAGGATACACCTTGACATACGTCAGATAAAGATTAGTTTTCTAATGTTACAATAAGCCTCAAAAACATGCCAGAGGAAAATGTACATGATAAGCCCTCTTCCAATATAGTATGTCTGAACAGTCTTTGGCCTGGATAAACATACCCAACAGTCATGGTTACATATATACAATGAGTAGTCTTGGTTGTAACCTTGAAGACAGTTCAAAATCTTACATTGTATCATGTACATATTTTTCTCATGTGCATCTTTTGGCCCATACAAAAGGTAAAGTTGTGCAAGTCTTGGGTCTGACATGGCACAGGGCAAGACAAATCCAGTAACATGACATGCAACTGTTGGCTGATCACAGTATAACACACGAAGCATTTCTATACCATAATGTTGAGCAGAAGAGAGTTATAAATATTTGCTAACAATACAGAAACAAAGTGGTCTCCAAATAATCCCTATTAAAAGACTGGATATCTGGAAGACCCACAATTGAGGAAATTTATGACATCTTTATATAAACACAACATTCACAATAAGTTAGCTCAGTCATCATCTGGATGTGTGTGTGTGCGTGTGTGTGTGTGTGTGGGGGGGGGGGGGCACCAGAAAGGGGGTTTACGCCCCATTGGAATTGACGGTTAGGGGAGGATGGGGGGGGGGTTCGCAAAAAAGATTAAAGGGGGCGGCATGGGAATTAGTC
>Ga0136643_10011842_pt1 | contig 12961 bp, 12 predicted proteins | sample TergutLab28metaG_FD_96883 | JGI IMG/M metagenome (GOLD analysis project Ga0136643, IMG submission 96883) | Labiotermes labralis P1 segment gut microbial communities from Petit-Saut dam, French Guiana - Lab288 P1 (version 3) (version 3) | ecosystem: Host-associated > Arthropoda: Insects >...
AAATAAATGTATGTTATTTGTGTCTATAATATCACACATAAAATACAATAAAAATATAACTAAAACACAATATATATATATATATATATATATATATATATATATATATTCGTCCAAAAATAACAAAAAGAATTTACAACAAGCCACTGCAGAATTTTCTGACACATTGCCAGTTTGCTGTTCAAACAAATCGAGACAGCCATCGTGCTGCGTATCAAACGAAAACGCTGACAGACATAAAACAAGCCGGCATATCCAGTCCCTTTGAACTGCACGATGGGATTTGCCACTACAAGCTAATGTTATCGCTATTGTCTGTACGCATATCCATATTACAGGAACACTGACATCGCTCTGTTCAGGTTAAACGAGCCTTAGTACACACACACTGTAACGCAGAGTCCTGTGTTCGTGTCCTGGTTAGTAATTGGATATTTAATTACGTCAAATTAAGTCCTTTGTAAGCCGACCAAATAACTAAATTTCGAACTGTGCCCTGCGTAATTTGAAATTTGGTCAGTAGTAAATATAATTCCCTTTTTTTAAGATTTTCTAACTTTAAAGGCTTGCGTGAAAACAGCTGGGCTCCATCCTGACCCAATTCAAATCCACTCCACATCATTACGATCCATTGCTCTAATACATTTAATTTTGCTGTATCACGTACCTCCTCCCAAAGCTGCCTCCCTCACTGGTCAGAAAAAAATAACGAATGTATGCACCTTTCAACAATGCATTCTACGTCTCACACCCATCCCATACTCAAAATATCTGACCGCATAAAACAATGGAACTATGGAAGAATCAAGTTTGTGCAATTCCTTGTTATTTAAGTTTTCCAGTTGGGTTACTTAACTTCAAGCATTAACAAGCACAATTCTAACTAATCTCAGCACTTCCAATATTCTGATCACTTCTTCCCACTAACTTCCCACATCTTTTGCTCTCACTTCGGTATTTGATTCCATAAGTTCTAAGCCGGATTCCATGACCTCTTACCGTAAGACACTACTTTATTATACACGGGGACAAACAAAAATGATTCAAGAGAAGAGGCAAGTAGCAGGCTTGGGGGTAGATAAGAAATCTAGACAACATTTTCTTCCGAAAATCTGAAAGAAACAGAAATTTAAGGATATCTATGTGGACTATATGAAAGGATAAAATTAAGGTGACCGTGCATCGTGACCGTGCATCGTGATAAATTCTTATAATAAAACCAACTAGATGCACTAAATTCTTAAATTTATTTTTGGAATAAAACTCTTCATATTTAGGACATTTCCTCTGTCCATCATCAAGAGTTTTTTCACTGTACACACAGCAACGGTTCCGTCCTGATCCTGCTCGTAAGCTGTATGACATACACCATTGCTGTGTGTACAGTGAAAAAACTCTTGATGATGAACAGAGGAAATGTCCGAAATATGAAGAGTTTTATTCCAAAAATAAATTTGAGAAATTAGTGCAACTAGTTTTTTTTTTTTAATAAGGATAAAATTAAATTCGATCTTAAAATACAGCACGTGACGTCACGGAATAAGTCACGTTGGAATTTAAACGGCGCGTCCCAGTAAACACGACATGGCAATATTTGGTGGAAAAATAACGTATTAATACTGACACTACATTAAATTGCTATTTCCATAAGAGGCCAACAATTCCGACTTTGTGATCAAACATTACATTCTCAAAACCGACCTTTATTTCCGCGGACCTATCTAGTCATTGATAGAACGGACAGTGTGGCGGCGATACACTGCAGACTCATCTCTTTAAAAGCGTAGCCGGTAATCCGTTTTCCCGCGGTCGACGCTAGGCCCACATCCTACGAATACCAAAAAATGATATGAATAAATCTACAGTCAGATGTACGTCCTACTTCCCATACATGCGTTTATATAATTCCGTGAACATTTCAATAACAGAACGTTTGATCTGACAGACGCTAAAACCACTCGTGCATCTGGAAGGCGCAAACTTTAGAAAAAATAGTACCACGTTTCCAAGTCTGTCAGAAACTACACAGGCCTATACAAAGGAGAGAGAGAGAGAGAGACATGACATCACAGGTGCATTTCTTGAGCCACTATGAACAGACTAATCGAGCATTTGCATTACTTCAGGCTTCCGCCGCGAAGTGTATGAGAACTGCGCTCTTCTGGGTCATTACGCAGCGAGTAATGGTAATTTCTTATCGACGTTTCGGGACAACCTGTCGGTACCATCTTCAAGTGTAAAGAATTCAAAATCCTTTTGAATTCATGAACCCTGAAGATGGGATGGATAGGTTGCCCCGAAACGTCGTTAAGAGATTCCCACTACTCTCTGCGTAATAACCTAGAAAAGCACAGTTGTCTTTTAATTGACCGTTTGTTAGCAGACTTTAAAACTTTTTGGGGGGGGGGGCAAAAAGAAGAGGTAATTCGGAAACTAACACTTAAAGATAAAGCACTTTGCGTCGCATATTAACAAGTGTCACATGGCTAGAACAAACACGAGCTATGAGTTTCAGTAATATACTTAAAGCTTACAGGCTATCAAAACTCTACGCTCGTCCCTCATGCCATATCGCCGGGAACATTTTAAAATCCGTAACTAATTTGATATATATTACACGAGTATACTTTACGTGGTAAAAGCGACATTCAGCAAGAAGATTCTTTTCACCAGCAAACAGGACTAAAAATTTAGGAAATAAATTAATGAAATTCTATACTTTGGCGTTGAAACTTGGACGCTTCGAAAAAGGAGCGTAAACCGTTGAAAGTTTTGAAATGTGGTGCTGCAGAAGGACGGAGAAGACCAGTTGGACTGATAGTGTTAAAAACGAAGAAGTAAGTGTAAGAGTCAAATAGAAAAGAAACATTCTACATGAAATGAAAATGAGGAACGCCAACTGGATTGGGCACATCTTACGTCGGTACGGCGTTCTAAAATACGTTGTTGAAGTAATGACAGAAGTGACGAGAAGAAGAGGAAGAAGACGTGAGCGGTTACGGGGTGACCTTAAAAAATTAATTGCTGGAATTCGAAAGAAGAAGCAACAGATTGCAATTTTTGTAGAACTCGATGTGGAAGAGGCTGTGAACCTTGTAGCAAGACACTACGAAATGCATGCATGAATGAAAGAAAGAAAGAATGAATCAATATAGACTACGTACAGTTAAACAGGGCTAGTGAGCACTTGGAAAACTAATGGAATCTGGTTCAAAACTGAAGTATGACAGGGCTAGGTAAGGAGTAAATAAAAACTCTTAAAGAATGAGATTTGAATCCTGCGTTTTAAGGCAACCAATCAGAGAATTCTGTACCTTGTGAGTGGAATAATGAAATAAAATCTGACTTCGCAAGTATGCACATTGAAACGCGCCTGCTGCAGAGGTGGGTTGCATCCATTTACTATACAAATTGTGGTGTACGTAACCCCTGCGGCGCCCAAATAGCGTTCTATATCCTGGACCGTATTCGGAGGACTCCGGCAGGAGTACGAAGAGGGGTGCGTGTGTTTGATGAGTCCCACTTTGTGGGCGCCGACAAGCCCCTGAAGGCCCTCCCCCCCCTCCTTTCTCTACATGTAACAATGTAACTGTTTGATTGCAACTGTGGTATATGAAAAAAGTTACAACACTCTGCAAGTGACACCCACAATCGCGGTTTTAAAAATGAAATTGAATATAAAAGGGGCCATGACCGCTGCCGGGTGGGGCGGTCACTTTTCGCCATCCTGCAGTAATTATTTTACCAACATCACCACTACCAACGTTTCGCTGGGGCACAAAACCATATCACAAACACAGAGATACAGCAAAACATCAGGCAAACTAATGAATTAATTAAAATGAACGTCCATTGAAAAGGGTGGTAGCCCGAAGAGGTATTATTTCAGTTGCAAAAGTAACCAGGGCGCTTTGTGGTTGGGATTGTTTCCGTACAGAGCGCGCAAATAACATTTTAGCACAACATCTGTAAAATCCCCAAGCCATAAACGTAAATCAATTAAAAGTATATTACGTTTCATTGGTTTTGTGTCAGTTTGCATTTTGCCTCTGAAACTGTATAATTATAGAGATAAAATAGGCTAAAAGAGTTTGCATTTCAATACCCGGATAAATCTGTTGTAAAATTTGTTTAACTGCACAAAGTGTGTCGTTCCGAAAACACGAACGAAAGACTCCCGCAGGGTAATAGTTTAATTGTAAAAAAAAAAAATCGATGATTGCAACAGTTATTACGTCAGCGATGTAATCCCTCATGTCACGCAAACCCCCCCCCCCCGATTCAGGTCAAGTGTGGGAGTGGGTAACAAACTAAACGAACAAAACCTGCGACATCACTAAATCACCTGAACTATATCGGCTATTTAAACGAAATACTGAATGGTATGATAATCCCAAGGGACGGAAATTAGACTGCGGCCACTTGTAGCTAGTTCAAAATTATTTCCTGCGTTAATATATATTTGCCAATCAGCTCTAACTTTTCCGACACATTTACTCCACTCGGTAAAATTTATATCAAAAATTTGCAATGCGCTAATAAAAGTCTCTATGTAACTCCGAAAATAGAGAATAGGATTGACAGATATGTGATTCTCGGGATGCCGATTCCAGTGGCCGCGCAGTCTAACGCGTGGGTCTGCAGCCTCTCGCTTGCTGGGATTGTTGGGTTCGAACCCCGCCGGGGGCATGACTGTCTTTTGTGAGTGTTGTGTGTGTCGTCACGTATAGGTGTCTGCGACGGGCCGACCACTCGTCCAGAGGAGTCCTACTGAATGTGGTGTGTGTGAGGGTGATCTCGAAACCTCACGACGAGAGGGCCTACGCCCACTAGGGATGTCGAGCCACAAAAAAAAAATTCTCGTGATAAGGGACATGTTATCATACAGGGTGACACAAAATAAATATTCGTAAAACAAGAAAACTGCCGAAGAGACAGATCTTCTGGATTGCTATATCACGTTGACTGAAAATTAGTTACAGACAATCTTCATGGTTGCACCGTGCATTGATAATATCAAATTCTTTATTTTTCAACTAATGCACACAAATTATATTAAATAATTATTAATACGTTTAAGATTATAAAATTTGCTTCAACATGTTTCGCTTTACATAAACCATCATCAGGGATCTACAGCCTGTGCTTAGCTAAAATTATTTCTGGTTCCAGTATGCGTGTCGTTATAGATGTGTTCAGTGTCATGGCCGTATATATTGCGGCCATGACACTGAACACATCTATAACGACATGCATACTGGAACCACAAATGTAATTTTAGCTAAGCACATTCTGTAGCTCCCTGATAATGGTTTATGTAAAGCGAAACATGTTGGAGCAACTTTTATTATTCTAAATGTTCTAATAATTATTTAATATAATTTGTGTGCATTAGTTGGACAAATAAAGAATTAATTACAGACGTTTCAGAGGCATGCCACTGTAAGAACTTTTGAATCTCGCACGAAGATTTTTCTCGTGCGATACATGACTCTCGGAATAAAGATTTTCATTGTAGGGACTATATACATATTCTAGAATTGTCTTATAGGCTTCTATTTAATGGCCCAACATTTTACGACGCGGCCAGTAATGTAAGTTCCATAGCACTGAATCGCAAACTATATCATAGGATGAAATCCTGGCCTAACTCAAGGTATGTTCCCAGCATTTGTCTGTACAAAATGAACAAAAAAAACCACGAAAAATCCAAGAATCTGAGTTTTTAATCTGACACGTCCCGAATGAATCGGTTGAATTGGTTTGGTCATGTTAATAGAACGGACAGTTAAAAAAAAAATAAGTCAGGTATTTAACAATAATCTTCGGGGAAATCGACTAAGACGGCGACCAAAAAACAGATGGTGGAATTGTGTACGGACAGTAATAAATGCAAAGTTATAAACCGGAAAGAGAGGTCAAAAAACAGAGATGACTGGGAGAAGTCCATTAAGAGGGTGAAGGTCTGCATTGGACTGCAGTGCCATCTAAAAAGAAGAACAAGATGTCCCGACTGGAATTAGGAACTTTAACTACTGAGCCCGTTTGTTCTGCTTTTAGAGGTGTCAAGTTTTACAAGGCAATGACATAGACTTAATTACCTTCCGACTTTCTAAAGACTAATTTCAAATTTACTTTCCCTTTATCATAAGCAAAATTAAGAAGTAGCACCGAATACCACAAAGTTATCAATTAAGAAGTTAGGAAATGTGTGCATACAGCAGGCCTAATACCTCTGCCTTTTAATTTTATACACCCTCAGGTTCGGAGCGCTAAGTGCTGTTATGGAACAAGGTATTGGAACTGCAAAGCGCATGGACGTATTTTACATAGCATAATACCGATGTGTGTACACGGCGCAAACAGTAGGCCTATTTGTGTCTACATTCTACACAACAGACCACTCAGCTCTTGTTACATGTCTGATCCAACATCAGACGATAACAAAACAACCGTAACAAAAGAGTAACAGTAACAAATACAACCTTCTCTATGAAATAAAGTGAAATGCCAACTTGATGCAACAGTGTAATTTATTGAACTTTCTTCAGCTCGACATGTTTCGGGCACATACGCCCATCATCAGGAGCAATGGATGTTGAGTTGCAGCATTTGGTTTTCTGCACCGAGTTTGTAGATGGGTGGTGGTCTTGAGAGCCGCTGCGTGGGTCGTGTGTACGGTGCGGAAGGTGTTATGGCAGCATGCTGCCATAATACCCCATTAGTACAACGAAGTTAATCAGTGACTGTTTTTAATGTGACTTTAGCAGGAAAACACAGCTCCCTGATGATGATCTTAGGGCCGAAACATGTCGGAGCAGTTTTAGTGTTTTAATGTGTAACTTTTATATATGTGCATTAGTTGGTTTTTAATTGAGTAAACCCTGTATATAAGTTTCTATGAACCGACAGCCTCATTACGGCAGATCTAAGTAGAAACATGTATTCACCCAGTAACGTAAAAAACGGCATGTTCAACAACTGTTGCTTAGACGTTAAATACAAGCACTGTACATAATAATGCACACACAAACACACACACACACACACACATCAACAACACTGCAGGTCTGCACCGCGGTAGGAGGCTTCAACCTGAACGGCCATCGTGGAATGATTAGTAAATCAGACCACGTGTAACCTGTTTATGAAGTCCACAAGCAGGGCCTCCAACCTTTATACAAACAATATTTAGTAATGGGAAGCATTTTCATTAGCTCAATGAATTCCACATATTAACCAGGTTGTCAACTCAATTCCGCGCATTTCAGTGTGATGAAAGGGGCATGGGAGGGGACGCATTGTTATATAATTGCCCTCCTCTGCGACTCCTGTTGAAAACTATGTGATTATTGGCGACTACCCTGTTCATCCCCCCGTAACCTAACTGGTCCCACGAGACGTATCATCACAAACTACCCTACTACTGCCACCCTCGTCCCACCACGAACCCAGCAATCTGAGTCTGTAGTCTGGTTACGTATTTATCTACACACTGAGTAGTCAAGAAGACGGGCAGGAAGGAAATGCTAACCGCCATCTGTGCAAAATTGATACATAGGTATCACCCCACTCTAACATCCCTTACATAGTATTCGATAACTGTCATTCTAAAAGAACCTTCTTATAATAAAACCAACTAGATGCACTAATTTCTCAAATTTATTTTTGGAATAAAATTCTACATGTTTCCATCATCAGGAGTTTTTTACTGTACACACAGCAGTTGTATATGTCATACAGGTTTGTTGGTCCTGCTCGCAAGCTGTCAGCAAACCTGTATGACATATACCACTGCTGTATGTACAATGAAGAACTCCTGATGATGGGCAGAGGAACTGTCCGAAACATGTAGAGTTTTATTCCAAAAATAAATTTGGGAAATTAATGCATCTAATTGGTTTTATTATAAGAATTTATCACGATGCACGGTCACCTGAGCGTCAAATTCTAAAAGAAATATTTACTGCTTAGGTGTACGACGCCGCAGTGCGGCCACATGCAACATTGGAGGTTATCACAGCGGTGCTGATAGACAGTCTTATAGGTTGTCGTGCCATGTCGGCTGATAGATTACCGACGTTTCGGAGAAGGCTGCTACCCACATTTTTCTTGGATTTCACAGGCCGTACAGAAGGAGGCGGCCACAACCTACGAAATGTCGGTGACACTGTAACAAGCGGCATGAAGTCAAGTCCCATGATTCTTGAGTCGTCGATGCGGTTGTTTATTTTGGAATGGCGTTCGCACCCTTGCTGAGCCATGATTAAAATGTCCTGTTGTTTTGTCAGTCTGTCTTTATGTCGCAGTTCGTGAATAGTCGTACGAATTTCACAGCACATTGGTCAGTCACTTCAATTTGTGTTGAGATCCCCACTTTCCATGACAACCTGCATGTGTTTAAGAAAGTTCATCGGGCATGTAAGTTAAAGTTTGAAGGAAGCAACGAACGTGTCGAAAAATTACTGCAGATAATTTTTTTCCTACCACGTTGCCACATCTCCAGCGGACCAAGGCCTCCTCATTGTCAAGGATTCACGATCACACTCAGACACGCCACAGTCGGTAGGACTCCTCTGAACGAGTAATCAGCTCGTCGCAGAGACCTCTACCTGATATCACACAACACTCACAATATCCGGACATCCATGCCTCCGGCGGAATTCGAACCCACAATCCCAGCAAGCCAGCGGTCGCAGACCCACGCCTTAGACCGCGCAGCCAACTACAGATAAACAAAATACATTTTCCCCTTACAGTAACGATAAAGTTGTCCCTGTGCAAGTCATTAAGGCGTATGGGGACTGGAGATATAGCTCCACCGATCCTTAACGCCGGTAGTAGATGGTATGAGTTACATTCACGCCCCGTTCGCTCTATCCCGTGTACAAGAACCCGATACTCATGGAAAGGAAGCCTGTGTGGGTCCCAGTGTCTGTCTGAGAAGTACCGTCAAAAGGAAAAATCCCTTTCCCCTACTGGGAAGCGAACCTCAATTCCTTGGTCATCCAGTATCTAGCCTAGTTTATTATGCGTTGTGTTTATATTTACAAACTGTACTGTGCCACAGCTGTAGTGTTCCCAGCATATCCATCCACACGGCGAAGATATGAATGGCTTTAAGGTTCGAAGGAGATTTGTTGAAAGTTTAAAGTACGTACCGCACTGCTATACTGCAATACGAATTTGAAGCATTCATACAGTACATATTGTTATAATTAATTAATCAATCAACTAATTCACTTAATAAAATCAAATTTACGACAATTATTAATCCCATAAATGTTTCGGCATCGAGGCGCCATCCTCAGAGTGTCTTTCGAATCAAAATTATACATGCAAAGCATTTTAGCGTTTTGGGATTGCATTCTTTTGATCTGAAAGACTATCCTGAGGATGAGGTCTCGGTGCCGAAACATGTAGAGATTAATTTTTGTCATAAATTGTATTTTACTCGATGCATTTTATGGTTGGTTTATATAATGACACTGTTATTAAGTTACACGAACATGCAATTTTCGTATAATACATGTGCGAAGAATGTGCTGAATTTAGTTTATCGCGAGGTTCTGTACTACGCAGTAAATAAGCGCTCCGATGTTTCGGAGAAAAGCAATTCTTCCGTCTTCAGAGAGACTTAATCTGGTTCACGTAAACCAGACACAGTCACCATGAAGGCAGAGACATCTACCACACCGCGAGAAAACCCAAAAGCAGACCGCGAGCTTACCAGCAACCGCCGTGGAGATCTGAAAACTTAAAACGGACTGAATTCTTACTAATAAATTTATTATTTGAGCAGACCTTAAATTTTCGTCAATTCAGTAGGACTTGGAAATTTGGAAATTGTATATAGCCAAACACATCTTTGTCACATGGGTGTATTTAATGGCTAAATGTACAACTACATGTTTCGGCCCGTACTGCGCGCGCAATGCATATAGTAAGATCCTAAGCCAGTTCTCTTAAGACAACCTGAAGATGGCCAGTAAGGGCCGAAACATGTAGTTGTCCATTTAACCATTAAATACACCTATGTGACACAGTTGTGTTTGACTATATACAATTTCCAAGTTCCACACACACAACGGGTATGACACACTTCCTAGATTCAGTAGGACTGCATGTCAACTAAGGCTATAGTTTCGTGTGAATGTAATACTTTTACTGTCATGAGGTAAGATTTCGTCTTAGTGTTAAGTAATTCTTTACAGCGTTATGTCCATTGACAACTGCACGGTGACCCAAGTCCTATTACACTTACAGAATTTCGTTTACCTTTCTCACATTAAATGCATTTCTTTTCCGTATAACCATTTTCAAATTTCGTTTTGAATGGAGGAGTTGTTACGACTCGCACACTGCAATCTGCAACGTAAAATTAATAAAATTGACTTTGTTTCCCATCGGTTCAATATTGCACGATAGTATGAAACCGCCGGAACAGTTCCAGAAATAAAAACGCAAATATTCTCCTTTGGCCAGCAATAACAATACTCTAGCTGTAAAGCTCATAGATAAGGATACAGATCGATTATTTATACATTATTCATAATATTTTAATTCTTATAATTTGTAGGATTTAACTACCGCTGATGCAGTTCAAATTGTGGGAGACCTAGGCGTAGATGGGAGTATAATATTAAGATGGATCTTCAGGAAGTTGGGTTTGGGGATATGGACTGAATCGAGCTGGCTCAGGATAAGGACAGGTGGCGGGCACTTGTGAATGCGATAAGGAACCTTCGGATTCCCTAAAATGCGGGGAATTTCTTGACTAACTAAAAACCGACTGGCTTCTCAAGAAGGACTCTACTCCATGGAGTAAGTAAGTAAGATGTAGTTCAAATTATTACGAGCACAAAAGAAAAAAGAGCTGATAAAACGTCACACTAGTGCTATAAAACTGCACACAGAAGACCATATCTATAACATTATTATTAGTACAAAGTGAAGCAGGGAGGCAGTATGAGGTGCTACGAAAATCAGGGCGCCTTAATCGTCTGTAAGCTGCCTTCTTAGTCTCCTCGTGTGCGCTGTTCCAACAACACGACCCCACGTGCAAATCAGAGCTCAAGGTAGCTTACCCACCGCGGAAGTTTATTTGCGAAGAGAAACGTTGACCACCGCACTACGATCGTAACAAAATACGTCATCAGAAGAGCCGTCAAAGGAATTACGTCGGCACTGTAATTCCAAAAGCTGATTTTGAAATAGGTTTAAAACCATGAGAAATACAGAATGAGGTTTCTACTTGAGGTGCCTTTCAAGAGGCAATTCCCTTTCGTAACTTCATTTTCTAAAGAAATTACTCCAGTAACTCGGAAGAATCAGCCTGAGATTTCGTAGTCTCTACGTCAAAAAAACACTGGTCGTTACATGTTCACACACTTATCATTCAAATGGCAGATCTGTGATATTCTCAGTACGAGATGTGGCAATTAAGTTACGGGAACGTCCCCGTAAAATAAGTACATAAAATCACTAGCACGTTAATAGTTCCCGTCAACTCCTAAAAAAAATTGTAAATTACAAAATTTCAGACAGTTTTGCCCACCAATATGGCAATCCTTGCAAAATCGTTGTCTTGCCCAGGACGTACCAAGTACCTGCGGTTGTCCATTTGTTTCCAGTTCTCTCATTGGAGTTATAGGATTTTACGCAGTCGCTGTTTTCTGAGCGAACACCGAACAAACCAATCGCGTCCGCACATATTCGCATGCAGACAAAGCCCTAATGGCATTCAAAATAAGTTCTCTACTTTCCAGATTACTTCTGCGGCGTGTCTCGCATAATACCTTCAATATTTTATGTCTTCATCTTTCACGCATTCTTGTCCCTTAATAAAGACAGTTGCAATTTATTACGCTCAGACAATTGTCACATTGACTGCTATTCCCCTAACTCCCCATAAGACAGTATATGAAGCAGTAAATCCTAATACGGTCGCCTAGGGGTTTCTGCCGATGTACATACACGAGGTGATATGGTGATACGACACTTGCCTCTGTGAAGAACTTAACTCACAAGAGTCCTTAAAAAGCTGATAGTTGCCCAGCTCTACATGAACTTGCCCATTCTTTATGAAATCCGAAATTTCATTGGTGCATCGTGTCCGCTACAGACGGCACCTCGGCGCCGAAACATGTAGGAGTTTTTAAGACTTATGTACAGTTTATGGACGCATTATGTGCAAATTTTGGTATAAGTGCCTGACACGCAGTACTGTCGAGGCATCATTCGGTTACCCGCTGGCCTGTCGGTAAACATAGTAGCATTAAGATATCACTCGTTTATCTGTTGGTCTGCCGGTTCACACCGTACTGCTAAGATATCACTCAATAAAAGAAAATTCTAGTAGAAGAATAGGAACTCATCATCATCGGCCACAAGTTAGGCCTTGATAGACCTGTTTCGCCCTCGTCTAATAGTCTCTTCACAAGTCTTCCAAGTCGTCTTCCTTCATTCGGTCCATAAATCAGCGTTATTTTTGACATCCTGCTGCTCTCTTCTTAGTAATTAACCAACTTCATGCACAAAATCTTGTTTTATAATAAGTTTATTATATGCCTGTACATGTTTCGAGCACTATTGTGCCCATCATCAGGAGGTCAAAATTGTATTGTACAGCATCTGGTATCATCACACCTGTAGGTGGCCGTCCGGTGCGCAGGTTGAGAGAGGACTTCTCTCTCAACCTGCGCACGGAACGGCCACCTACAGAGTCAGCACGTTTTAACAACAGTCAAGTTGCATTTTCTGTAGGTTCGACAATTAGTGTAAAGTAAATAGACACCGCACAATTTTAATAACTGCATAAACGCAACTTTTTTAGAGAGTGTGACGATACCAGATGCTGTATAATACAATTTTGACCTCCTGATGATGAGCACAACAGTGCTCGAAACATGTAGAGGCATATAATAAACTTATTACAAAACAAGATTTTGTGCATTAAGTT
>Ga0136643_10011843_pt1 | contig 12961 bp, 8 predicted proteins | sample TergutLab28metaG_FD_96883 | JGI IMG/M metagenome (GOLD analysis project Ga0136643, IMG submission 96883) | Labiotermes labralis P1 segment gut microbial communities from Petit-Saut dam, French Guiana - Lab288 P1 (version 3) (version 3) | ecosystem: Host-associated > Arthropoda: Insects >...
AACAAAACTCCCCCCTCCCCCCGGTTTGAAGTGGGCCTAGGTCCGCTCTTTGAGATTCCTCGATCGCACTGAGACACACACTACACTCGGTAGCAGTCCTCTAGATGAGTGATCGGACCATCGCAGAGACCTCTCCCTAATAACACAACACTACAAAGAGACAGACATCCATGCCCCCAGGGGAATTCAGACCCGCAATCCCAGCAAGCGAGCGGCCGCAGACCCACGCCTTAGACCGCGCGGCCACTGGGATCGGCGTCCAAACACCTGGGTTAAACTATTTGAATAATTAGGGGCTAGTCATCTGTTTGAAGATACTTTTTTAAACTCGCTTGCTAGTCTACTACTGGCTTAAATAATAATAGATTGTGTTAATTAGATGTAATTAATTCCTTCCAGTTAACTTGGCCTTGTTCTCACCTGACAGGCGTCTTTTTTGCCATCTGCATACCCGGCACAGATCATGTTCTCTGTGATCCGGTCCTTGGGATAAGCCGACTTCAAACACTCCTCTTTGGACATGATAGGAATAGCTACTTTGTGAAGGGAACTGGTTGTGGGCTTCCTTTCGTCCGTGCGGCCCCAGCCAGCTACAATGGCGACACGACCCGTGTAGTCCTTATTGCCTGCAAAACAATATGTAATGGGCTTTGTAAGTAAATATTGTGTTTATTTCTCATCTACTTTGTATACAAAAGCAAATCTGCTGCTCCCATATCATCGTTCTTGAAGACATTCTACCCGGTTCAACGTGGAAGCCTTCTGACTCTTATTTTTATGATATAGGCTTCGAAGTTCGTTCGGGTTGCTTATTATCCTGAGAATATTAACGAATTTCCTTAGTCACTCCTAACGAATGCAGATGCATGTGACCCACACAACTGCTCGATTCTTATTCCTGAACAGTTTCACAGAAGGGATTATCCTCTGACACTCGACGCTAAATAACTGCTGCAGTTGATACAGTAAGGTCAGAGTAAGGTTTGGTCTATTCTCCGTTTAGTTTCATTATCCGAATAGTGTTTGGCAAAGAGTACGAAATACCAAGCCTCTTACATGCCATTTTCTTGCCCCCTTTTCTCCATTACTCTGTGTTAGGTACATACACACTACGATCCATAAGTTTTAAGACGGTTTTTTTTTTAAATAACAGAACTAGAACGATCTATCGGCCAGCCCATTACCTAAGTGCTATCAACCAAAATCTGTTCATGCACCGAGTTTCGTTTGTTTATCTTTAAGAGTGTACGAGTTATAACTTGTCTTGTAAAGTCAGTTTTCTTCATACGTCATGGATGGCGGAAATGAACAGAGAGTTGCCATAAAATTATGTTTCATAGCCGGTCTATCTGCGACAGAAACACTAGTATGGGTACAAACGGCTTACGGAAGTGAGGCTCAGAACCGATCAAATCTTTTTAGGTGGTATTCTCGATTTCGAGACGGAAGGGAGCTGGTAGAAAATGACGAGAGATGTGGCCGTCCAAAATCGACTCGAACTGAAGTAAACAATGCTGCTGTTGCTGGTCTGTTAAAAAATGACCGTCGAATCGCATTAAGAATGATAGCAGATCTTTGACTGTAGTTCTTCGGATTCTGAAAGGGGATTTGGAAAAGGGAAAGTTGTGTGTACGTTTTGTTTTACACACCTTAACACATGAGCAAAGGGAAGATCCAGTCACATCTTGCCAAGACATTATCGCGATGGCCGATGCAGACAAATTTTTTAACAAAATTATTACGGGAGATGAGACCTGGTGTTTTGCCTATGACCCCGAAACAAAGCGACAGAGTTCGGAATGGGTTGGTGAAACATCCCCTCGCCCGAAGATTCCAAAGGTCCCACATCAAGACCATATTGATATTTTTTTCGACTCTCAAGGCGCAGTGCACAAAGAATTCGTACCGGAAGGAAAAACAGTAAATGCAGAATTTTATAAAGGAGTATTGGATAGCCTGCTGAAGCGCATTCAATGGGTTAATCCGGCTGCGTTCTGCTCTCGAGATTTTTTCTTGTTGAACGATAATGCGCCCGTCTACAAAGCTGCGTTTGTCATTTTTTGACCCCCAAAAAGTTACAACCCTTTATCACCCCGTACTCTCCAGATTTATCTCTGCCAGAATATTTTCTGTTCCACTTTGCGGTTGTTGCTGAGATCCAAGAAGCCGTAACTGACGAATTAAAGACGATCCAAAAAGAGGAATTTTCGGCAGCTTTTCAGAAACTGTACGAAGGCGCAAAAGCCTGTATATATGCATATGGAACTCATTTTGAATACAAAAAGGTGCGTGTCTTCCTCATGTGTCTTAGTTTTTTTAATATCAGTCCTAAAAATTTGGACCGCACTGTGTATATATATGTATTTTCCCTTTCTCACTCGTGGATAGCTATACACATAAAATGTAAATAGGTCTGTAAACTACGTTCAAAAACATAACTATGGTCATGGCTTACACTATTAATCCTTTTGAAAACAAAATAATTAAAAATACATTCCTTTCCAATGATTCCGATATACGGAAAAGAATTGGGTTGCTTGAAGTTTAACAGGCTTCACCCGCTTAACTGTCTGATGAGAGAAACATGAAGATTGTGAAGAACATGGAGCTCTGATGGAGTGTTTCTGAGAGTCGAAAACCAAATTCGTTAAAAACGTGTCCCAGTTCCATGTTTTCCACCACAAATATCACACGGAATTGTTCGAGATCAAACCCGTTTTTCCGCAGCGAAGATTGTAATTAACCTACATTATACATATATGCAGTACACATATACTCTTCGTACTTCACAGAGATAACAGTGTGTCTATATTAGAAAGAACAGTAGATGAATTTTGTATAGAGATATAGTGGCTGTTTTTGTAAGAATCACACGGAAAAGGTAATTAGATTATGTGGGAGAAAGACATCATTTTGGCGTTGAACCTGGCATACGCAGTGACTACTAGAGTGGCCTGGCTGGCGTGCTGTAATACACGCAGCTGCTTTCCTTGCAATTCGTTCACGATGACTCACCATCAGATGGAAGGCATGCCGGACGGATAGTGCTACCAAGTTCCACGGGCGACTCGAGTTCCAGAACAGCGATGTCGTTGTTGAAGGTGAGAATGCTGAACGTGCCATACACTTTAGCACTGACCAGTCTCCTCTCGACTGTAACAGTCTCTGCCTTGTTCTCCCTGTCGTGTTCCCCCAGCACTGCCCGGATGTCATTCAAGTTGAATCTGAAACAGGTATGTATTCAGGTCAAGGAACATAGGTTTCGAGTTGGATCTAGGCTGCTGCCACAAAAATCACGACAATGTGTTTCCTTCTGAACCGTCGCCTGGTCCTGACTGTACGTTTGGCTCTTTTCATTCGATTTTGGTTTTCCTCGTATCCTGTATCTTTGCTATCATTGCAGAACTATACAGGCTGTTCGGCAGCACAGTCGAACTACAAGCCTGGAGCCCCATTCAAAGGTTAGTGTACCACTGAATCTACAAAATTTTATTAAAGAAAAAAAAATGCTACGTTACCTTAATTTAAACCTAAATTAGCTTGACTTATACATATTGTGTCTAAAACCATTAACTATTGAGATAATAAGTGAATTGACTAGTGGGTGTCAGAATGAATTATTAGGTTATCAGATATCGATATGGTGTCATGGTATGTTTTCCAAAATCTTATAGTTTTCTGCACGCCATGTTACTTTCACTTTCTGGCTGAGCCCACTTAAGGCTGTAATTTCAGTATCAAGCAGTGTGAGAGAAATTAAACACACACACACACAAATTCGGTCCAGATCCAAGAAAGATGAAGTGTTGTTGACCTGAAATGACTTCGAACTTTGCCCGTTAATTTTTACTCTGTCAGTGGTTGGTGCCTTCTTTTTCAAACGCGCGGTATGACGGTGATCAGCACACGTATGTATAGACTACATAGGAACACTAGACTTCACGTTTCGTCCTCCGAATGGTTGGCGGTATGAAATTCGTCGGTTTCTGATGGAAGCAATTTGTCATACTTTTATGTAGCGACAAAACGAGATTCTGTAGTCAGAAAAATGCATTCTCTGTCACATTACAGAAATTTCAAAAGTTATGAAATGTTATCATGTCTAATGGGAAATGTTTGTACTAGTGAAACTGAACCTTAAATTGTTACAGGTTGAGCGAGAAATACGTTTGTATTTCATACAGACGCAAAACGTTTATGTATCTTCCTTCAAGTATTAGAATAGTTATTTAGAAGCTGATATCTGCTCAGATTGCCAATAAATTTACCGCCTTTTGTGAAACCTAAATATTCATCACTTTGTTTACAAAATATCTTTAATCGATTCCATCTTTAGCCCAGTAAATTAATTCTACATACATTTACATGCTGCTCTTGAAGATACATTTAATCCCACTCTCCTACCAAGCCGAGCAAGTGTCTCAAAAGTTGCAAGTCCCTTAAGTCATTAAAACTCAATTTTTGTACGTAGCTTCTATTTCTCTTATGCATGCTACATGCCTGCCTGTCATATTGTCCTTGTCTCAAGAAGTGAAGTAGTATTTAGTGAAGAGTACAAGTTATGAGACTCGTATTTTGTACATTTATGCTCCTTTTGATTCCTTTGTTACGTACAAATATTTTCTAGAATATCGAGTACTCAAATACCGATACACAAACTAAACAGTCTTTATGCAAGTAACTCCACGGCGCTGAGTCCCACCTGAGTAGCTAATAGTTCCGTAGCTAGTCAAGAAATTTCCCGCATTTTATGGAAAACGGAGATCCATTACTGTATTTACAGAGCCCGCCAATTGTACCTATTCTGAGTCAGATGAATGGAGACCACGCCTTTCCATCCTGTTTCTTAAAGATCCACTTTAACATAATTATTATTTTAGTTGATAATATTAAAGGCTTCTGTCGAATAAACTGTTATTTTCAGGTGAGTCATTCACAAAACTGGCGATGAAACAATATTACAGCCCGCAGTCACGCACTTCATTGACTAAACTTGCCATTATTTCATACTAGTGTCAGTGCAGATGGTCTCTTATTCTTTTCGTGCAGGTATCGTGTTAAGGCGGCCATACTGTTGGTGCTATTTGCAGGGTAATTGACATATATTTTGCTCCTCATGTTCTGGTTGCTTTGAAACCGCTGTTTGTATGTGCAAAATGAGAAATAACGCTGAAAACAACCAGCGTTTGTTCAGGAGAAAGATACTCGGAACATGGTACTCACCCGTCGGCGCAGTGCGCTGCTGTTAGCACGTGACGCCTGGTGATCAGACTTCCAGCACAGTAGAATTTACCGCGCTTTATCAGCGCTACGATCCAGGGGAACTCGTTCACTTTAGTCACTTGACCACCAACAATCCTTTGTTTTCTGTTCGGTACACCACAGACTGGAACAAGTATCACTTTGGTTACCCTTTGTTTCTCTCACACCTTCCGGGGGAAATTTTATATGTATTTCCTAGCTCTCTGTAGTGCGTCACATGTCCAACCCGTCTCTTCTTAAGACAAGAGCTTGCTGTTTATTGAGAGTTATGAGAACTTGGTGCTGAGGGGAAAGTAGGAACAAGATGCATGAGAAACTGCGAAATGAAGGATTTCATACTTTGTCGTCTTCAGGAAGGAGTGTTAAAGAAATCAACGCAAAGAGGATTGAAAGGGGCAGGTCATGTAGCATTAAGGGAAACTGAAAATTGCATACGTAAATGTAGTCGAAATACCTGAAGGGATGAGGCCACTTGGGAGAAATAGAAGCGGATGCCAGTATAATATTAGAATGGATCTTAAATAGGATGCGACGATATGGACTAAAGTTTAACTTATTCAGGCAGGGACCGTTACTTAGGAGGCTTTTGCGACTGTTAGCTTTAAAATGATGTTTTCCCCATGGAACTGCATTTTAATTTAAACACTCCATTTACCAAACCCCTTTTAACTGCCACAAAGATGAAAATAGATGAAGGCCCAGTACAGAGATGATACTTTACGTTATACTCTTCCCCCCCCCCCCCCCAGAGACCACACAACTTCCATTCTTCACCCCTCCTTCTTCTCGGAGAAATGTTTCTCCACGTAGCTTCAGAACACTTACCGCAGCCACAAGAATTGTTTCCATTGACCACCGTGTCGACCTCGGTAGAGACTGTAGTGTCCTTATTGTTGGTGTCATTGTAATGTAGCTGCACTGTAGAAGTGGGTCGATTAGGTTGCTGTGGTGGCAGTTTAATAGCGCCATCCTAAGAGAATTATGTCAAAAAAAGAATGCGATTAATTCATTGGTGTAAATTATGTCGGTTCTTGTCCGGTCGTCGTAATTACGTAGGAAGGGTGTAGTCATTGCTTTGATGGAAGTTGACGTTCGTCTGCTAGCGTTGTATGTCCCGATTATCCACCCTGAAAGTTTCGCTAGGTGTTTAACATCTATTTATTTAATAAGAATTTATTCTGCATTTAAATAGCCTAGAATTTGTGATGTGTTCAAGAGAAGTAGTCTTGCGCACCTACTACTATTACTGATCGGGGTTTTAACATAGATACGTTCTTGTATGTTCCTACAAGGCGAAGAGCTTGGCGTACGACTTGATATGCTCGTATTTAGTATGCTATAAAGGAATACAAGAGAACCAAAAGAAAACGTAGGAAAGTTAGAAAACATATGCACAGCTAAAATTTCTGGCTTATTCGCTTTAATGTCGAGAATGTGGGACTTACAGAAAAATATTCATGGACATTAGGAATCTTTTAAATATTTGTGTTGCATGTTAAGAAATGATGGAAGATGTACTTTTGAAATTAAATCTAGGTTTTCTATGGAAAAAGCTGCATTCACCAAGAAGAGGGCTCTTTTTACTAGCACATTGGACTTAAAATTGAGGAAGAAACTAATAAAATACTACATTTGGAGCATAGCTTTATATGGTGCTGAAATAGGATGATTCGGGCAGTAGATCAGAAACACCCAGAAAGTTTTGAAATGTGGTGCTGGAAAAGGATGGAGAAAATCATTTGGACCGATCATGTGAGAAAGGAAGAAGTGTTACTTAAAGTCAATGAGCAGAGGAATATCCTGCATGAAATAAGTAAACGGAAGGCTAACTGGACTGGTCATGTTTTGCGTAGAAACTGCCTTTCTAAAAAGGGTTGTTGAAGGAAAGATAAATATAGGGATAGAAGTGACAGAAAGACGAGGAAGAAGACGTGGGAAGCTACTGGATGACCTTAAGGAAAGGAGAGGATAATCTCATTTGAAGGAGGAAGCTCTAGATCGCACTATGTGGAGAGGTCGCTTTGGATGAGGCTTTGGACCTGTCGTAAGACAGACTAATAAATGAATGAATGAATGAATTAGAAACGTCTGGGAACAAAATGCACATTTTACGTACAATTAACTGTTTGCATGTCTTAATAGCTTTCAATATGATTATCGCATGCCATTCATTACACTAGTACAGGCAGTCCCAGTCACGCTTGATTGTAGCGCCGTTTCTATGATAGGACGAAAGCACCTGGACTGTCTGATTTTTTTTTCTTGGCGGGCTACGGGTCGATGCCTGGCAAAAGCGTCGTAGTGGTTGGGCTCTGTATTTTCCCAAACTTATTTTCTAAAATTCTTTTTTTATAAACTTCCTTTGCCATGATAATTTAGAGAATTAAGCTAGAGATGCGCGCAAAAATCCGTTAGACGTTTCTCTGAGGCAAGCTATTATTGTCCGATTTTAACCTCTACTGGAATAAATGAAACCATTTGAGTGAACAGACTCTGCTTTAACTTTAACGCGACAGACCCTTCGGCTAGGCTCAACTTCGTCGCTCTAAATATGTGGGAAGTTTCCAATTGTGTTTCTATGGACTTGTTACATGCCCGCAAGTCCGAGTGGTCTGAGCACTTCTGTCATTTGTCGCCCATTGCTAAAGCACATATCTTACTTATTTTCGCTCTTATTTTGGCTGCGACTTATCACAGTCACTTACAAAGTGTGTGTAAAATATCGTAGATACATTACGAAGTATATTCGGTAAGTAATATTCCCTAGGTCATAAAACTTTAAATCCGAAGTAATTTCAACATCCGATATAACTAATTTTTTCCCATGAATTATATTTATCAAAAAAAATTTTCGAGCACACTGATTTTTATGGAATAGTCAGTCGCATGAATTCGCACCCGTTTACGAACGGACATTCCCAATTCCTAATTATTTTTTAATCTTACAAGTTGGGAAAAGCACATTTATGTGCTCGGGGATTATTTTGTAAAGTTACGATAAAGTATTGAAATAAAGAAGCCACGTTTAGCACTGTAACGATATCAGATTTAATTTGTAAGATTTGGTGAAATTTATTTATTGAATATCCCTGCTACCTCAATTGTAGCAAACTGTCAGTTACGCTGGCCTCGCGATACGAGGCGTGTACTTCCTTCTACCTCTCGAACTGGAATTTGGGATTCAAATTCCACAGGAGACGTGGGTGTATGCCTACATTTTTTGTTTTTCTGTTATTTTTTGTATCAGGAAACCTTGCAACGGGACCATCTCCCATTCAAGCAGATTAATAATACCAGATATTGGGAGAAAAGTTTCAGGAAGCCGAAATCCCAAGATCCTGACCGCATTGGCCCGTAATGCCATATAAATAGACGCGAGGCCTTCAGAGTACTGGAGCTTGTAAGCGGCGTAATTATGTTTGCTTGTACAGTGTCACAGGAGTCTGGTAACCTCATTTTGCAAGCTCATTGTACACATTCTGCAAGGATTATTTCAGTTGTTCGCAACCCCTGTGCCGCGTCACACTGATGTGCCGCGAGGTTTCCAGCAGAAGAATAATTACGTAAAATTAATAATTGTGACAATTGAACATTTTGAGATGAAAAATGGATAAAATTGGCCGTTATACCTAGGTACAGATACAAATTTAAAGAAGGGGCTGAGCGTTCACCATTTTAGGTTATAAAATTTGGAAACCGCTGCCCTGTACTTAAGCTTTTAAAATTTATGTTTGTAACACAAATCTCCATCTTTTTGATTTAAGATACTTTCATTTTTCATAAACTAAATTGCGTTATTTAGAAATTTGTGGAATGTTATAAGCAGGATGTGCTATTTCCAGGGCGAGACTCGGAAAGGGCACTGAATTATTAAATTCAGAGGCGCTACCGCTTGATATTTGCATGTTCCGTCTGAAGGTAGAAAGATTCATATGAAGAGTGATGAGGTAAGGATTTGGAAGGAGGCTGTTATGGGTATTTTGAAGGGACTGGCTGATACAATCCACCCAGAAACCTGCAATATAGCTGGCAGTATAGCCGGCAACATAGTGCCTAACGTAGTCGGAAATGGGAACAGATGTCTCCGGAGCACAAATGTAGAGCGTGACCGCTATGTTGACACACAAACTTTTTAAAAAATGAGTCAAATTTGTAAGCTGGTGTTAAAAAACGAAACTTGATTGTGTAAAGACTGCTGTACATATGAGATGACCCAAACGTAACGGTACGCTCACCGTTTTCAGGACACTGATTTTGTAAGGTAATGCTGAAGGAACACTACAATGTAAATTAATAATATTTCATTGGTTTTTTTCAAAATAAAGGCCTGTTGTTAATGTTTCGACACGGGGCGTTTTATTTTTCCGAGGGTATGTTGACCTGCATTCTTGATTTCTGTAGATTAAAACTGATCTTAATGATTCGCCTAACAGTATAGCCTCAGACGAGCCGTTTTTGAGGGAATTCAATTACGAGACCGCGTAAGTTTCGATCAGTCGGGAGTGTCTGTAACTGTAACTTATATTCTGTAGGTGCGTGGTTCGAATCTAGAGCAGGACAAAGAATATTCTGAGGCTTTTTATAGTTTTTCTCAGTCTGTACAGGAGCATGCCGATATGGAAAATAGGTCTTCTACGACGTGACGCTCTTCCATGGAGTGAGTGATTTCCGACGTTTTGATAGGTCTTGGTTTCTTCATCTTCAGAGTCAAACAGTCCGAGGGGAATTCGATACTTCGAAACGCTGGTAACTACTCGCCCTACGACACAGCCCCACGTCCCAGAAGACCAGCATTGTCAACAACACCGCTGTGAGAACCTGAAATTTCGTAAATGGCGGGAAGGTAACTTAAAGTATGCCATGGCCACTTCCATCCACTTCTCTCCCATTTCTTTATTTCTTACCGTCTGATTATTTGGTGCATGGCTATATGGACTGAGCGAGAAATGTCTTATTAACGAAGTTCTAAATTGCTGATATTATGTATATGTTATGTATGTATTTATGTATATACTTGTTTATGGATGAATTAAATGTCATTAGGAGTGGATTATTGACTGCGTTGTGAACTATACTACTACTACTACTACTACTGCTACTAATACTACTACTACTACTAATAATAGTAGTAGTTGTAGTAGTACAACTACTTATAATAATAATAATAATAATGAGCTGTATTGAACGGAAACGAACCAAATTTGAATTACTCGACTATATGTGACGTATATTCCATTGGCACGTTTTTTCGAAACATGATGAGTACTACCGGAAAAAAAATTCAGAGAGACAAATTCGGTCTTTCCGCATATATTTGCGTTTCATTTAAATGCCACATTTGTATGGGTTATTTGTTTTTTGTAACTATGTTAGTACATAGACAATACTGTAATGGACTGGATATTGGGCGTAACTTCTGGGAGTGTAAGATTGGAATCAAAGAGCAAATTGACTGGTAGTTGGAAGATACGCAGTGCGATTTTCTGCTGTGTCTTAGGCCGAGAAAGAAAGTTTCAAGAAACATTTTCCGCGTAACGTAAGCAGCATGATAATGTGATCAATATAAATCTGTCGGAATTCACAGCTGAAACAGATCTACTTTCTGCTTTGACTTACTGTTTGAGGTATTGCGTAAGTACTGTAGTGTACAACGGTGAAAATGGCGATCTGCACACACACTGCAGCTTGACGACACAGCATTTTGCTTAAATACACGAAGTTCAGCACTTAACAACTGATAAACGATGTTACAGTTCCCACATATCTAGAGTCACTGTTACGTGTGTGGCTTGTGGGTGTCAACTATATATATATACACACACACACACACACACACACACACAGTTTTGAAATATTGTTGCATTGAAATATCTACTGCAGGGGGAGAAGTGGGGGACTGGCATTTTACCTTGGCGGTTTTTAATCAATAGAACTATTACGGCCATCGTCTAACTACGCCTGTAGTTATAGTTATAGTTATCCCCACTTCTGCTGAAGATTTTACTTAATCTACAATACAAAAGTGAGATTGTAGCTGCCATACCTGGTGACCTCGACCGCACTTATGGTCCCCTTGTACTTCCCTGTGACGAATATGATTTATAGTCCACAGCGATGATATCAAGATGCAAGTCCACGTGTTAAACGTAGTGTTACAAGTGTGTCAAGATTAGGTCATTGTCATGCCGGCATAAAACAGCGTAAACGAATTGCGTATGAAAGGAAAAATGATACATCAAACACTTTCGTATCTGCAGTCACCCCAGTATATCAGTGACAACAGGCTGCTGAGCCATTTGGATTGTACAGATGTTTCTGAACAGATGTTAACGTTAAAACCATAGGCGAGTTTGCTGAAGCTGTAACTTTTTTTATTTGTTTTGGTTGCGTTCCCCGTTATGTTCTCTGCTGTGCCACTGCCTATCTTCGGACACTATCCATGATATTTCTTAGCTTCGTTAGGGTGAATACCGGGCTAGTGCCTCAATTATGTCTGTACCGTTTCCTTTCATACTGTGTTCTATCTCTTATACACAGGTAGTCGTGACATTCGACGCTTTGTTTTGATGTACTGACCTTATCGTTGGTTAATCAATAATTTTTTCTCATAGATCGACAGCTCTAGAGCGCCTAGGCCTTCTCTATGAGGTTCCTCGATCGCACTGAAGACACACCACACTCGGTAGTACTCCTCTGGATGAATGACCAGTCCGAGGCAGAGATTTCATCGTACACTACAATACACAACACTTACAAGAGACAGACATCCATGTCCCCGGCGAGAGTCGAACTCGCAATAACAAACGAGCGACCTTAGACCCACACCTTAGACCGCGCGGCCACTTGGATGGGCTGGGTAATTTTATGTAAATGTATATTTAAATATATAAATAAAGTAATTAATCCCATAACCGGCTGTGTATGAGCCTGAAATAAGTATTAGGAGATGTCATCAGTACAGACTTTTCTGTCTCGAGTGGCTGAGTGTAAAATGATTTCACCTACGTTGGATATTCTCTGTTCGGTGTGACTGAGCAGGCTGGTGTAGCTGCTAGGAGTCTGGATTATATTTGCGAGGTACATGGTACGAATCTAGGCCAGGACAACGTCTGTTCTGTTTGGGAGATCTTATTGTTTTTTTCAGACACTCCCCGCAAGTTCCAGGTATCTTACCTTGATATGGCGACGACCCTTTGGCTCCGTATCCTTGGAAGCCCCTCATGAATCAATCAGTCACCCTACCACTCAGAGCTGTGCAGTGTTCGATACTGACAGCGTCATTAAATAACCCACAAAATATTCTTTCATGTATTGAAGACTGTTGACACTTTTGCAGTAGGAATAATCTCTTGAAGACTGTGAGCCTTACCTGTATGCGTAGATATATGTTTTAACATTAAGAAGAATATTAATTCCTTGCTAAGTTCAGCTTTCAATGATGCTTTGAATTTCGTAATGTGATAGTATGCAATTACGTTAGACGAAATAGTAAATCGGACGGAAATTTAAAATTATTCCCCTGTGTACAAATCTACATTTAAGGGAACCTGATGTTTCTTCAATGAAGGGAGCACCACTGGAAAGAATTGCTGCTACATACATCAGCAATATACTAGAATGTCTGCGCCTCCACACACACACACACACACACACACACACACACACACACACACACACACACACCCCCCACACACCCACA
>Ga0136643_10011846_pt1 | contig 12960 bp, 6 predicted proteins | sample TergutLab28metaG_FD_96883 | JGI IMG/M metagenome (GOLD analysis project Ga0136643, IMG submission 96883) | Labiotermes labralis P1 segment gut microbial communities from Petit-Saut dam, French Guiana - Lab288 P1 (version 3) (version 3) | ecosystem: Host-associated > Arthropoda: Insects >...
CCTCAATTGACCTCACGAGGCTCACGAGGCTGAGTGGACCCCGTTCCAGACCCACTACTACTCAGAAAATCTGGTAGCGCCGGGGATCGAACCCGGGACCTCTGTATCTGTAGCCAGAAACTAAATAATTAAGATAAATGTGGTTACAATAGAAGACTGATTTTGTAGTCAGTTTTTAATAGGCGTGTGAGTTCTTATTGTTGGATTGAGTCAAAATGTGGGAAATGTTTTCAAGAAAATCTTGAAGGTTTACGATGGAATTAGAGTGTGCATGACGAAGGAACCTTGTAGGTTAGTAATAGTAGGAGCCTATTACACGTCTGTACATTTACAGTGCGCGTGTGTGTGTATGTCGGACGGGAGAATATCTGATGATGAATTCCGTCTGAGGCGTGGTGGATTTTCAATATCATCTTTGAGTAATGGGTATTTACGTCACAACAGTGTTATCCTGCAAGGAACGCTCTAATCAAATATACTATTATGATACACAGAGAGAACTGAGTGGTAGTAAATTAATAATGAGAATCAAAGATTTGTGTAAGGAAATAGGAAATAACTTTAGTCATTGGACTTCAAACACAGCAGGATGCACAACATCGAAATTCTAGACGTTTGGCCAGTTCTGACTAAGTTTATTCGGCTGTCGTTTATAGCCGAATGCCTTATGATGTTTCATTACGAAAGGAGTAGTAGTTTCTTCGATATTACAAAAATCTACTGTATGTTAGGCTCGCAATTATAAACATGTTCATGTAATATGAATGACTAGCGTTTTGAGACATAAAATATAAAGAAATTCAATCCTGTTACTGTGTGACCTGGTATCGTTATTCACATAACTATATATGTATTTCCCACGGATATATAATTTATTTGAAAATAATTTGATTATGAATTCTAGGTAATTGAAATTGCTAACTCTTTGAAAATATTAAAATATGCGATATAGAGGACCTACTAACAAACGGTATGATTTATTTAGCATGTATTATACGATAAACCGCAGCCTGCAAAAACTCGTATTGATGTTCACAAAGCTACGTACATTCGTCACTGCTAAAAGTTAAACGATATTTACGTTTAAGTGAAATTATTGAATACACTGAAATATTAAAGACATTATGCTGTTTTTAACCCTTTAAAGCACAGTAGTTACTGGAGGATATATGTCACGTACTTTAATATTAGGGAAATTTGTATTTTTCGACATAATTTGTTCATGGGTTTATTATGATTTTCCAAATAAATATTAGTTATATAGCCTTCTAGAACCTTTTTTTTATTATATACCTGCCTACAAAAACCTTACTCATAATAGACCGGCTCATTGAAGTGGGAGCCGTTATGATTTCTGTGTTACAGGAACCGAATTTATATGTAATATATAGATAAAATGCACATTTAAATTTTACATAAAGTGCTGTAATATGTGTAAAGATTACACTGTTCAACACACAAAATGTTATGAAAAAGAGGCTAGCTACACTTTACTCAATTGAGGCCGCTTAAGTCGATAATAATATATAAATTTTCAGCTTAGCTCTAGTTTTTGAGTCACAGTTACGGCCTCAAATTGCACTTTTTTCAACTAAATATTAGGTCTTCTTCAAAAGTTGGCAACACTCTAAGCGGGCGCTGTAATTCTCATACAACGATGAAATCACGTGATCGGCTATCGTCGCTGCAGGTGTTCGCCACGTGATCAGTAAAATTGTTGTCTGTCAACTCTCTTCAGTTCTTATTAAGCGTTGTACGAAAGCGGTCGTCTTTTAGATGGTGTTTCCAAGTTCTTTCATGAGAATTATGTCGTGACAGTCAGCTGGCATTCTACTGTCATAGTGTGTGTAGCATATCTATAAAAATGCCTCAGAAATGCGTAAATAACCCGGATAACTTCTGCTATATTTGCGGAGAAGTGACATTTGTCTCAAGGAAGTGTTCGATTACTCCAACTATAAAAAAAGGCACATTTCTTGTATTTCGGCTGTAAGGTAAGGGACTGGGACAAAAAAATGGGCACCACACGTGTGCTGCACCACGTGTTCATCCAAACTCAACGCGTGGGTGAATGGAAAAGGACGTATGTTGTTTGGAGTGCCCATGGTTTGGAGCGTGCCTAGCAACCACAGTACTGACTTATTTCTGTATGGTGCCCCCTATTCAAAATGGTATGTTCATGAAAAAAAAAAATCAGCACTTGTGTATCCGAATATACCATCAGCAATTCGGTCTATTCCTCATGGCGATGGACTTCCTGTTCCTGAACCTCCGGGAAAATTTTGCTGTGTTCTCTGACGACGAATACATTATTTATTCAAACAGCGAAGAACAGCAGGCGTCACCTTCAAGAGATGCAGACTACTTACCAAGCACAGACTCCTCCAATCATAAGATCACAGAAGGCGAGCTCAGTGACCTCATCAGGGATCTCGAACTTCCAAAAAATAAGGCAGAACTTTTGGCATCAAGGTTACAACAGTGGAATTAACTACACCACTCCGTGAAAGTGACAACATTTTTCAGCAGAAAACAAGAATTCGAGCAATTCTTTAAACCCGTAGGTTATTTCGCCTGCTGCAAAGACATTGATGGTCTGATGTTTGCAATGCATATGAGGCACAGTCCTGAGCAGTGGCGACTATTCATTGATGCCTCAAAGACAAGTCTTAAAGCAGTCCTCGTACACAATGGAAATAAGTTGCCTTCCAATTCGGTGGCATATGCTCCCAGCCTAAAAGAAACTTATACAACTATGAACAACATCCTGGTTGAAGTAGACTACAGGAAGTACCAATGGGAATTTAGTGGTGATTTTAAGGTAATCGCCGTTTTATTAGGACTGCAAGCCGACTACACCAAATATTCTTGTTTCCTGTGTGAGTGGAATAGCCGTGCCAGAGGCATCCACTATTCTAGGAAACATTGGTCCCACAGACAATAATTAACACCTGGAATGAAAAATGTTATACATGAGCATTTGATAAAGCCAAGCAAAGTTGTGCCTCCCCCAGTACATATTAAATTGGGGCTTATGAAAAATTTTAAAAAGGCTTTGGATGTGAAGAGTCCTGCATTTACGTACTTATGTGGGAAATTTCCCAGGCGCACTTACTAGAAAGTAAAAGCAGGTGTGTTTATTTGTCCTCAAATCAGACAACTTTTTAAAGACCAGCAGTTTGAATCAGTGTTAAGTGACTAGGAGAAAGGAGCATGGCCATCCCGCGTAAACGTTTCGAATGGTTTTCTGGGAAATTTCAAAGCTGAAAATTTCAGAGAACTTGTACAAGATATGATGAACGGCTGGGGTGCAATATGTCGCTGAAAATGCACTTTTTATTTTCACACCTGGATTTCTTTCCATTAATTGTGGTGCCGTGAGCGACGAACATGGGAAGCGCTTCCATCAGGACATTTCTGCGATGGAGCAAGACAAATGGAGCTCTGCCATTTTAGGTGATTATTTCTGGATGAAGAAAAGAGATTTTCCTGGAACAAAATTCCATCGACAGGCCAAAAGGACACTTCGTTAATGTCAGTAATTTTCTATTCATATTTATTGTACATATAACTATGATAGTGTTATTATCTCGAAAACAAGAGCCAACCAATGGATTTTGGAATTATTTTCGTATTCTGCGGCTCAAAAAAATAAAGATAGTATATTCAATTAACCATAACATTCAATCATCCAAAATTTGTTAAACAGTGTTATATGCAGCTGTTGGTTAGTCAAAGAAAATTATCCGTACAGAATTGGTTTGGTCACCATTATCGTACGTCTGTCTGCCTTTTTGTAACTCCGTTTCCAATCCTGGACGGGAGACGCATAACTTGGCTTAGATTTTCTAGATTCTCAGTTTTACAGATGAATGGCAGTGGTTGTGGCTTAGAATTCCATTTTCTCACAAGTAACAACATAAAATTTCTCTTCGATGTTATATTATCTCAAAAACTGTTACGTCGTAAAATAAGGAAATAATACACGAATAAGTGTGTGAGTTAATATACTAATGTACTGTTTGTTCGACAGATTTCTATCTCCATATCTTAGCCTAAGAAATCATAGCTTTGATCGGACTATTTTTCATGTAGTTTATGTTTGTGTTCTTGGATGGGCAATGTGTTACGATTCCTGGCATTAGGTAGTAGGGAGGGAATGCTGATTAAATCATACAGTATCGATTTGATTGATTTGATTAAGAGTTCCTTTATCAGTTGAATCACGTTTGTGTATATTTGATCATAAAGAGGATTAACACCTTACGCTATAAATATCTGTAGAATGAACTTGGTTTGCCACCTAGTACAGAGTCATTTACACTTCTACGCTGAATATAATCTGATTACTAGTCGTACGTTCTCAGAGTTAAAGCCACAATTTTCAGAACTTTTGGATTTAGAGTGACAGTACCACGTTCCTAACATGTAACATTCATAATAACAGTAACAGGATTTAGGTTTTAAAAAATACAAAAATCCACAGTGAAAGAATTTTCAAAACGTAACAGGCTTATATATAAAATACTTTGAGAGAAAAGAATGTTATTGTAAAAAGAAAATTACAATGAACAAACACATTCTGACTGTTCAACTGACATTTTTGTTTATTAACTTTTATTTTCCTTCACAACTGGAGACAGGGTTTGAAAATGTCATTTTATTTAGCTTTATAATCATTATATCGACAACACTTGCTGACATTTTACAAACACCTGATGGAATATTGTACTATATTGTAGTGACGTTAGTGGTCACAATATATATTTAAATGCTGAATTGCAATAATTAGTGTATGGTGTAGACTGTATTTATTCCCCCAATAAGATCTTTAGACGTTTGTGGTTACAGTTGGCAGATTTTGTGAAATACTTGATTTCAGTATGTTTCCAGTGCATAGTAGTAACACGGAAAATTGTCAGTCCAAATTTGTCAGAATTTTGCTCCATTTCTCGTGTGTTAATTCAAAATCATGTGTTTTCTGTAACTGCGAGAAAAAGAATGAATGTCGTATGATTTACTCCGTATCTTATCATTTACTTAGTTCTGTTTAAATATAAATATATGAAGAGTCGAATATTCCAGTGAGAATGTATTTATATTACTGTAACATATAATAGCATACAGTATTTATAATTGTTTCAAGAGTAATGGACATAGACCAGTTGTGACGGCTTGTTAAAAATTGTTACTAAACGGCCCAATATTTAATTTACACATTTTGTCTGTCAGGAAATGATGCGATGTTTGGATACGTGATTCAGACGTTCTTGCCAATATGCTGAAAAATTGTGGAACTGAAAAATATAAAGACGTCATTGGGGAAGAAAGTTGATGGTACATTAATGATAATTTTGTCTATAGGATACATTTGCGAACCTTGATTATTGAGACGGAAATGTTAGACATAAAAAACTAAATAAGATAGGATGTCCAGAGCTTCTTATATTTGATATTTACTTTTATTTTTTAATGTATTACTACCGTGCACATGACAAACCAAACCCACTTCATACACTCCAAAATAATGTACTTACAATCCAATTATTTTTGGTTTATTATCCATCATCAGAGGAAAATCACGGGAAGATTCTCCAACCGTTAGATAAATACCCAACTGAGAAAGTAAATAAAATATGTGAATGAATATAAATATATATAAGATGTCATGATATTATTACAAGGAATAAAATAATTGTACATAATACTCATTAATAATGTACGTACTGCATATTGTTAGTTTAAACTCATTTTGTTTACCTAATTATTGTATCGTCTGTGTAAATCACCATATGGATAGCGTTCATGCGTAACACACACGTGTGTGAAAATACGTCATCTTTTATAGGTTTAGGCGGGCTAGGTGTCTCGCTCTGGTTCGAGAACATAGTGGGTTGAACAAGAATGTTCATATAAATTGCAGGATAAAACAGGGATATTTATTGTTCGTAAATAACTAATTAATCACTAAAAGCACAAAATATACTATTAATTGGAATTCACTCAGTATATATCATCCTTTGTGGATTTTGAAGCCTTGTCATATAATGCGTACTATTTGTGGTGTAACTTCTAAGGTTCACAATATGTATCACACACTTTGTTTATAATAACACTCTTCTTCAAAATTAATTGTTCCCTTTTTAAACAATTGTTGCTTTTACCCTATGCAAATAAATCCGTAGTTTTATTGAAAGCACCAACCACACAGTGAGTTTATAGTTAAATTGAAAACTTGTGTGAACCAACACATGCAAGTCTGTACGAGACGCTGTTCCTCATGAACTAGTAATACCACCCCCTTTGGGTAAAACACAATTAAGAGTCCTTTGTTGTAAACACCACAATTAACGACACGTGCTGCTGGCCTCGATTCTACGATGTAAATGAAGCGACGCGGCGTTGCTAGAAAGAGCGTAAGAACAAGACGCGAACTGGACCATTCCAGTTATATCCTGACTGGTCACAAGACCTACCTTAGTGCGTCAGCTAGGGGTGGGCGCGGATCGTGAACTGCGTAATGTGGTGCAATCATAGCACAAGCAGTCTGTATAAATCAAATTTTTATCAAATGACTATTGTTATGCAAAAAAATTCCGTCCCTGGCGTGTACTGTAGTTAATGTCATAAAATTTTGTGAAACTGGAAATCTTGAACTGAATGGCAACATATGACATATATATACTACAACTGCCAGTATGAAAAGCGACAGTTAAAGCGACGTGCCGTTATTACTTTAGAGTTTTATTATGTGATTCGAAATATCATTATTTTATCGTATTTATCTTTGGTACATAAATAATTCAGCTGCAAGTTTTCCCTGTCTAGAATCTGATCTGCTGTAAATATCTTGTAATACTGAGTTCATCCTGGCTGAAGAAAGTGTACTTATTGCTTCTACATATGGAACAGTATGCAAAAAGTAATTGTGCCATTTAACTACCTTTCAGTAAAGGTAAGCCAGTCCCGTTAAAGGCCTAGAGTGGCCCAGAGGGTTCCAGGAAGTTAAGGTTCCCAAATTTCATGACAACGGCGCAGGATGGTGGTAAGGTTGTCAGCCCTACGCACCGGCCGCCTTTACCCCCAGGAATTGCTCCTGGTACTCATTTCTTTAAGAGGCTGAGTCGACCCCAGGGTCATAGTGCTCTGGGGTCGACTCAGGATTTTATATCAATGAATAATTCCAATGAGACCAGCTGGGATCGAACCAGCGACCTTCCGATTTGTAGCACAGCACCTTAACCACTGTGCTACCGCGGTCCCCAAATACCTTTTAGTACAGTCCTAAATCTATTAGATAATATAAAATTCAAAAACCATACGCATGCATAGACTGTCAATATTACACACTGAATACGGAATGACTTTACTCTTACCATTTTCATTTACAATTTTATATAAATAGGTATTATGCCCTCCTTGTGAACTTACTGCCGAGTGATGAATTGCAAAAGTTTGATAATTTCAGAGGAAATATTCGAGTCAAAATCGCCCCTGTTGCAGGTCTGGTTTGTGTGTATACGAACTTTGTCTGAATCCATTTATACAAGGATAACGCAATATCTAACCTATTTCCTGCCATATGATTGTGTAGGATAATTGTTGAAGATTTCAGAGAAGAGGTTTAAGGACTTAAAAATGTTGGAAAAATGACCTAACCTACATAGTGCCCTCGCCTGGGAAATGCTGGCATATTATCATTTCAAAACTCTTTTCTTATTTGCAAAAGCAAAGTGAAATAGAGTAATGCATTTTATTCTGTTTTGCAATTATGTTTTCCTATTTATAATTTATTTAACATGCAGTACTCAGATTGTATAACGTCCTTCCATAGCTTGACTGATAAGCAACGAATTGGGAAGGAAGCGCAAGGAAGTTGTATTGGCGTAATTGGAGTTACGTTATCGACCTTTAATGGCGGACTGAAAGAAGTAAGAAACGCCTTCTGTTGAGGATAACCACTCACCAGGAATTACGAGTTGTAAACATTTAACTATAACGCGTAGTCGGTAGCACTTGCTGAAGAAGACGAGGGTTCGGGTCACAGCATTCCATTATAAATAAGTTAAGAATTTTTTCACACGTTAAGTGGTTATTTATCCTATGGTTCTTTCAGCCATATAACCTGTTTATATTGTAAAAATATTAAGTCAGTAATGGGCACTTGTTTGGTATTAAACCACCTTTGATGACGGTTATTAAAGCCTTTAACTTATTTTTGGAATGACATTTTAATTCTTGGCCCAAATTTTGACTGCTCTGAAATTGTATTATATACCTTCGGTCCGTATTAAATACTGCTTAGTGATATCCGACGCAAGAAGTGGTATCTTCTGTATTCTTATATACATTGTATTATGCAATATCATCATTCTGTATAACTTGCACATTAGAAATAGCTTGTTTTAAAAAGAAAATAGTTTCCTTGAAATATAACTTAAGTAAGGAATTAATTTAAAAGTCATCTTAAGTAAAACAGTGCAGAAAATCCTATCTGCAATTTACAAAAGAATGTTTAGTGTAAACTACACGTTTGGGAACAAGAAATATCACTAAATTAAATTATTTTATCTTGAAAAAAGACTTACGCTTATTTGTCACGTTGGAGTGACCAAGTTTTCCGCCCACTGGAGGGTACTATTTTACAACTGCCATGCATAATTCCCGGAAAGCACCTGACAGAAAAACGGCAATGAATTAACAATGAGTAGAGTATTGTCTGGGAGAATTTACTGAAAGTGGCGCATAAGCTGCTCTTGTGTTGCAGACTTGGAAAGGTATCTCGCTTGCACAAAACCGGTTTATTCAGACAAACCTCTTTTATGGACAGGATTAGAGGTCAGTATTTTCTGTGTAATTAAAAAAGGGGGTAGACATGTAATTTAAACACAAGTCCTACTTCACCTTCAACTCTTTTATTATCTTGTACGGTCCACATCTTTGTAACAGCCTAGAAGCGAATCTTGTATAGATTTTAACCAATTTTTCTGTTTACTGTTAATTATTTACATTCTCTTATGTCCACGTGTTCTAAATACCATATTATTTATTTATTTATTTATTTACTCTTCATTCTTGATTTATTTTTAACTTCTTAATTTATCAGATCCATAACACTGAAAGATATGACGATTAACCATGTAGATACTGGTGGTTATTTTATGCACCAACGAACATTGAAATACTGTACTTTCTCTTCACAGTTTGCCTGTATGTTTATCTGTGGATCTCAGAAAAAAAAAGATTGCTTCCGTACACGGTATTTACTGACTGGATTTATAACCGAGAAGGACTGTGACTATTTTTCTGTACGAATTTAATCCTGGAATACAATCTGGGATAATTGTAGTCTTGAATGGGTTGTATGTAGAGTGTGGAAAGGAGGGATTTAGGATAGAGTCGTGGCATTTTTCGGCAGGCTTCGTGAAAAGCACCAAAATACCTAACACGGTGGCCAGTTTTGGGGATACGAAGGGGTGTCACCGGTTGAGTTCGACGTTCAGTCTTCAGAATTATGTCAACCATTTCTCCCTGAAAGTAAAACAAAATGCTCTAAAGATACCGTCGAACACAACAGCAATGTATAAATATTAGTATTTTATTGTGGCAAAATGTTTCAGTCTTATTAGGCCAACTTCAGTCCAGCAATAAGAGATATGAGGTACAGTCAGTGCATATCATGTACTGTAGGATTCCATATTATTTACAGGGTGTACATAAAAATAGTTTAAATTTGTAAGGAATTATATATATTAAAAGTGGCTAAAAATTATATAATTTTATTAAATTTATTTTTGATTAGGATATATATATATATATATATATATATATATATATGAATTATGAACGTATGGGTTTCTTAATAACTTCAAATTATTATTGTATTGAATTATAATTTTAAACATTTTCTTATATACACCTTGTAAATAAGATAGGATCTCATAGTACGTAATATGCACTGACTGTACCTCATATTTCTGAACGCTGGCCTGAAGATTGTCTAATAAGACCAAATGTTGCCATAAAATATACTTAAATTTATACACTGTTGTCGTGTTTCTACGGTAACTTTAAACATTTTGTTTTACTTTTAGAAATCAAACATAACGGGATGTCCTCGATTAAAACATTTCTCCCTTTGTGCTGTCAGAACAGATTCTGCACCTCTGTGGAACAAAAAAAGAAAAATTACTCTTTTGCTGTTAGACTTCTTTTTAAATGTTATGACACACGCGCAGAAACCAGATTTCGTCTTTCGGCGAAACGGACGAGTCACTTCAGTCAACAACTGGCAGCCGAGGTGTGCGCATCAGCGGTACTAATGCTGGATACAACATGTTCCGATGTAGTGTGAAGGGGTACTCTCTACCCACTCCATTTGCCAGTTTCCCCTTCACTTCTCTTCCCGTGCTTCACCGTGTGCCATCACATTTCAACCGATACCCGCTAGTACTACTTAGCTTTCGGACTTTGCCCATCTTCTAATGTTGCTTATGTGCAAAAGGGACACAACCTTCCGAAAAATGTAGTTTCCCTTCCGAGTGACAGGATCGAGATGCGTTGACACAGTCGATCTGAATTACACGTGCGGCCCGAAGCTGTATTCCTCTATTCAAACACAGTGTTATCTGGCGGAAGCAAATGTTTGAGTGTCACAAATTAAACGTTACAAGCAAATGTTTTTGCCTTATACGTAATTAATATGCGTGCCCACACAGTAAAATATCGGTCAGCTGAATACATACATAGGCTATACACAATGCCATTAAATTTCACCCAATCCATGTAAATTTGAGCCTGATGCCAACATATCAGCCCCCACAACTTCTGTATTAATTTTTAGTCATGAAAATTTGTTTGATTATTCTCATGGAAAATTAAAGCCTTGGATAAAGCAGATTTTTATGTAATATAAAATAGAAATGGCCGCCAGAAATCTATACGTAGTGTTTGTACGTTAGATTCAATGAAACCTTTAATGAAGTAGGTTCTTTTAAACTGTAATTGCAACTTCGAAACCTTGATTTTAGACACAGTCTCCATTACGTGACGCAGACATTTAATACTCTTTGAGGTGTTTGTTGTAGGACTTGTTAATATCATATAAATTTTCTGTGTGGCGAATGCGGGGTTTCCCATCGTTACAGCAGCCTGTGCAAATACATAAATTCCTTGTGGTACTTGCGCTTTGTGTGCATGTAAACGCTCATTAAGCCTATAAATCCTTAGATGGTAATTTTTATACTTCAGAAATTACAAATATTGTTACGATAAAAACTTTAACGTTACATCTGTACAATTTAACAATCTGTGTTGTATCGAGAGTTCTATCGGACCTTTTGAAACTGACCACATTCGTCCGTCCACACCAGGTTAAGGATGAGTGTGTGTGTGTGTGTGTGTATGAGTATGTGCGAGTGTGTGTGTGTGTGTGTTTGTAAGTGTGTGTGAGTGTGTGTGTGTGTGCGAGTGTGTGTGTGTGTAAGTGTGAGTGTGTGTGTATCTCCGTTTCTTCTTATGCCATCATGGTCTTCACAAGATAATTTTGCTGTACCTGCTTTGTAGTATTGAGAGTTGGAATTTATTTATAAGTGGATCATTAAATTATACAGTATATCCTGTTAATTAATTGGTAGCTCTTGCTAAAATGTGTTTATTTCTGAATGTTTGTTTATGTATTTTATTACCATGTCAAATTTGTTACTGGTGTTTACTGTTGAGGCCCTAAGTAACTGTTAATTGAGACGATTAAATTGGAATCACGACAGGGAATGATTGCTCCAATATAGAGTAACTTTGTTATTGGTTGTTTGACAAGGTAATTCAAACCTGGGGGAGGGGGTCTGTTTCGGTTAGCTTGTCACAAACACGTATAAATTAATGTCCTGCGGATAATACATTACGTTTAGACTGGAAGTAATGTTAAGTGAAATCTTAGTCTCTAAATCAGAATGGCTGGTATGTCGTCAGACCTTATTCTGTAGAACTAATTCTTGTTAACATAAGCCAGAATCCGTAGTACGTAAATTTGAAGTAGTAGGAAAATAGGAAGAACGAGGTAATCCTTACCGGTGATATATTCTGCTCGACAGTACAAGCTACTAGCTTTCAAAATAGTGTTGTTGGTAAACGAGGTCAGCAAAATTTATAAAAGTAATGTAGTTAGTTTTCATAATTTAATGATAATTCTTTTAAGCCTGTGATCTGTGTTAAATAAGATCATGTCCGAAATATGGAATTGTAGTTGTGTTTTTTCATGAGCTGCAGAATATTAGTTTGTAGCCTATAGGTATTAAGAGTCTACTGGAAATTGGATTTTGTTTGCGAGCAGAGGCACAGGCTATTCTGCTCACCATCTCGTCCAAACCTCATGTCTGACTCTCCCACCCTCCTATCCTGTGAGTTAGGGGGATAAAACGGCCGAGACTAAATTTAACTTCTCACTTACATACAGGGTCGATATTAAGAACGGACGTACATTTCCTATTCACCATAGTCTTGTAAATATGGTGCTTTGACGCATGGTAAAGTTTACCGAATTGATATTCAGTTTTGTCCAGTTCTGTTTCAGCATGGCTGTAACACTTTAATAACCTGCATATACAGTAGTCTTTCGGTCATTCTGACTGTACTGGGGGAGAGGTGGTACGGTTTACTCGGGAATCTCTATCACCGAGGGTGAAAACGGTAGTAAAGACAACATAAAAAAAAATTCTTTTAGAGCTAAAGTATAATCCATTAAAGCGGAAATAAGCTATACTGTAACCAACAGTATAATAATAATATAATAATAATAATGTGAAGAGGGAGATGTTACAGTGTTGTGGAATCAAGCAATACATACAGACAGAGAAGTTACAGCAAATAGACCAGATATAATAATTAAAAACAAAAAAGAGAAAACATGCACACTGATAGATGTGGCAATACCCGCAGACAGAAATGTTGTGCAAAAGGAAG